>JACDZJ010000033.1_pt1 | contig 70960 bp, 62 predicted proteins | sample 7365721 | NCBI WGS metagenome assembly JACDZJ01 (sample SAMN15143480, study PRJNA637477) | pond metagenome | biome: freshwater wetland ecosystem [ENVO:00000243]; feature: pond [ENVO:00000033]; material: pond water [ENVO:00002228]; isolation source: pond water containing pink berries ... | reverse complement strand
ACGCAGCCACCGGAGCGGCGGTCCTGACCTGCACGGGTCATGCAGGCAGGGTCACTGCCTGCGCCTTCGCCCCTGACGGCGCGCGCCTGCTCTCGGCGGGCGAGGATGGGACGCTCCGCGTCTGGGACGCAGCCACCGGAGCGGCGGTCCTGACCTGCACGGGTCATGCAGGCAGGGTCACCGCCTGCGCCTTCGCCCCGGACAGCGCGCGTCTGCTCTCGGCGAGCGAGGATGGGACGCTCGGCGTCTGGGACACGGCCAACGGGGCGGCGGTCCTGACCTGCACGGAACATGCGGGCGGGGTCACTGCCTGCGCCTTTGCCCCGGACGGCGCGCGCCTGCTCTCGGCGGGCATGGACGGGGCTCTATGTCTCTGGGACGCGGCCACCGGGGCGGCACTCTTGACCTGCACAGGCGATGATGCGCGCGGGGTCATCGCCTGCACCTTCACCCCGGACGGTGCGCGCCTGCTCTCGGCTCACGGGGACAGAACGCTACGCCTCTGGGACGCACGCACGGGGGATGTGCACCTGTATTACACGGGCCATTGGGGTCGAATCACTGCCTGCGCCTTTGCCCCGGACGGCACGCGCCTGCTCTCGGCGGGCGAGGACGGGGCCCTGCGCCTTTGGGATGCGGCTACCGGGGCGGCGTCCCTGACCTGGACGGGTCATAAGGGTGAGGTCGGCGCCTGCGCCTTCGCGCCGGACGGCACGCGCCTGCTCTCGGCGGGCAAGGACGGGGCGCTGCGTCTCTGGGACTCGGCCACCGGGGCGGCGCTCCTCTCCTGCACGGATCAGCAGGGCCCGGTCCGAGCCTGCGCCTTCGCCCCAGACGGCACTCGCCTGCTCTCGGGGGGGCAGAACGGCACGCTATGCCTCTGGGACGCGGCCACCGGCGTAGCGCTGCTGACCTGGAGAGGTCATGATCGCCAGGTTCGCGGCTTAACCGGGGACCTCGCACGCCAGCTCTCGAATGCAATGGTTGGGGCTTGCGCCTTCGCCCCGGACGGCTCGCGCCTACTCTCGGGGGGCGAGAGCGGGACGCTCCGCCTCTGGGACACAACCACTGGGGCGGCGCTTCTGACCTGCACCGGTCATGCGGGCGTGATCCTCGCCTGCGCCTTCTCCCTCGACGGCACACGCGTGCTCTCGGCAGGCACGGACAGAACACTGCGCCTCTGGGACGCGGTCACCGGGGTGCTGCTCCTGACTTGCACGGGTCATCAGAGCTGGGTCCGCGCCTGTGCTTTTTCGCCGGACGGTAAGCGCCTGCTCTCGGCAAGCGATGACGGCACCCTGCGCCTCTGGAACGCGGCCACCGGCGCGGCGGTCTTCTCCTGCCATCATCAGGGAACGGTCCTCGCCTGCGCCTTCGCGCCAGACGGCACGCGTCTGCTCTCGGCGGGCGGGGACGGAACGCTCCGCCTCTGGGACGCCGCCACCGGCGCGCTGCTGCGCATCCACGCGGTCCAGTCCGCCCCCTGGCCCGGTCACGCCGTCTGGGAGCCTCCGAGCAATCGCCTCATCGAGTGGTCCGGCGACGCCTGGCGCTGGCTCCACTGGGTCGCTACCGACGCCGACGGCTGGCCCGATCCCCTCCCGCTGGAGACCTTCGGCGACCTGCCGCGGCCGGGGGCACTGCCGCCGTGAACGCCGACGGATTTGGGTAGACGCGATCGTGACACCGGCGGCAAATCCCCGAACCGCCGATGCGGCCTTTGCGGAGCGGCAAACCGCGGACAACGGGGCGGAACGGCCAGGGTGCAGCACGACCAGCCACCCCGGACGATGAACCTCCCCGCAGGAGCGGCTTCAGCTGCGACGAGGCCGCGGCAGCTTGCGCGGTCGCGTCGCGGCTCCAGCCCCAGATGGCACAGGAGTTCGGCGACGCATGCACGCTGGAATTTTCGCCGGTAGCCGTACGCCCTGTTGAGCGGGAATAGATCAGGCACTCATCGCGTCCACTGGCAAACCACTCGCCAAGCAGGATAGCGGTCAGGGCACTGGTGTCGACGGCCAGATCAATCGCAATAGCCATCGCTGTTGTAGCCCAGAATCTGGTCGTCAGTGCGGCGATCGAGTACCGGCAAGGTCCAGACTTCCGCCCTGAGCCAGTCGAGGCTTTCCTCGACCGAGGGCCTGCGCCCTCCATCAAGCGCACCGTCCAGTCCTGACTGAAGGGTGACGATGGCTTCTTGCGCCATGGAGCGGCGGTGGTCGGCGGCGGCTTGCTTGAGCCGGCCGTACAGGTCATCCGGGACGTTTCGCAAGACCAGGGTGGGCATATCACTTTCCTCGCAACGGCGATGCTGGCGCAAATGCTAGGGGCGATCCACTGCGCAAGCAACCAGATCTGATCCCTACGCCGTCAGGCTGCGGCGCCCAAGGTCTCTACGTCGTCACCGACCGCATGACGTTCAAGCCGACCGTTATTAACCAACAGGGTCCATACCGTCCGCTCGGAGACACTGAAATGCTGGCCGGCGTCTTCGCGCGCTTGCTCCGAATAGTCGCCGTCCAGAAAGGCTTCCAGTGCCTCGAACGGGCACAGGAGCTCGGCGGCAAATGCACGCTGGAGTTTTTGTCGGTAGGTGTGCGATCTGGTAGCCGGAATCATAGGCTCATCCAGGCCGCCCGCAATCCGGTCGCCAAGCACGCGTGCCAGCTCGAATCGGCGACCCGTGGGATAGTGGGACCGGAGCGCGACACACCCTGATCCGTGTGATTCGTCATCAAGCGCAAAGGCGAGTGGACTGGATTGTGTCGCTTGTTGCAGTATCAGCGGTGAAACCGCGCAAAGCTCGGCAAGGCGCTGGTCCGGCAGCGGTTCGTACGCCAGGCCGTGCTGTTCACGCAGTGCGCGGGCAGTATGATAGCCCTGTCGCCAAGCTGGCTGAGTCGCGCGCCCACTGAGGTCCAAGCCGGTGATGCGGGGAATGTCTGCGGGTCGCGTATTACTGCCGAAATCAGTTGCCCAGGATTTGATCTCGGCAGCAGTAGGAAGGCTGCGACCTGGCCGATGGTCAGCCGAGAGTTCGATGATGGCGTCGCGCCCGAGAGCGCCGGCATCCGCGAGCAATTGTTGAACCTGACCCGCATCACCCTCATCCGGATCGTACCCAAGGACAGCCTCCAATTCCCGTTGCGAAGCACTGTCCGGATCGGCCCGCTCAGCAAGGACCTCCGTCCATCTCTGGTCGAAGTTCGTCGGTGCGACCCGATCGGCGCGCAGCTTGCCTTGAATCTGCGCCATGAACTGATCAAGTGCCGACTCGAAGTGGGTCGTGGGCAACACCACCGTCCAGTCGGCGGTGAAGCGAAAGGCGCTGAACCCTTGCGGTCGGGTTGGCTTCGCGATCAGCAGGGTCCGCTGCCGGTCGGAAGCGATCGTGATATTCGGCCACAGATATCCGGCACCGACCGTGCCCAGGCAATGCGCGAAGTGCCATTCCAATGTGGGGACATCCGGCCGCGGCTCGCGCGTCAGACGCCACCAGTTCCAGGCCATCCACTCGGCTAGATGGTAGCCGGACACCAGCGGGCCGCGCCGGGTGCAGTCGATAAAACCGTCCTGGCCCTCCGTCAGCAGGAGCTGCCCGACGCAGACTTGCAGCATACCGAAGCAGGACCTCTCCTCGGGAAGCCCCTCTTCAAGACGCTCCCAATTGAAGCCGATCGTGAGTTCGGTGCTCATCGTTCGCTCCACGCCTTCAATACGCAGTCACGCTGGTCTTGTTCGCTCTCTTTGTCGAGTCTGTAGCCATGGTAGCCATCGCGATCCCACTTCGCTTCATAGGCTTCGCCGTGATCATCGACGGCCCAAACATATTGGTAGATTGACGTACTGGCATGATTGAAGTAGCACCTTTGCCACGGATGGGGATCGCCGTCCACGTCGAGCCGGACCATGCGTGGTCAAGGATGCTAGCCCCCACGGCCGGAAAGGGCAACGCGAGCGCAGGCCGAGCACCCGGACCAGACCCTCATGCGCTTCCTGGCCGAGCCCGGCCGCCGCTGCCTGTTCGTCGCCGAGGGTTTGGGCCGGCGCGAAATGCTCAACGACCCTCTGCACGGCTTCGGCATCCGCCCCCACCAGTGCGACGGCTGAGCGGCCGGAATGCGATCACCACCACCGTCGCCCCCTGGAGCAGGACCTGTGGTTACCGGACCCGGATCTGTTGATCGTCACCGAGACCCAACGCTACGGCGAGCGGGTCCGCCAACCGCGCAGGAAGGAACACGTAACTTGGCGACACCGGTCAAAACCCCGCAACTTCTGCCAAACGATGGTTCTCAATCTGGTGCCCCACCACCACGGTCGACACCCCAAGCTCCTGCGCCCAATCGTCCATCTCGTCGGGGCTGACCTGGCTGCCGTCGATCCGCTCGCGGATCCACTGCGCCGGCGCCAGGAACTCGGCAGCGAAGGCGCGGTTGCATTTCTGCCGGTCGGTCCTGGCGACAGTCACGAGTGCGGATGGCGTCCCCGGTGCGGTCAGGTACTCAAACAACCCGCGACAGAAAGCAAACCGCACCTGCTCCGGCCGGGATTTCGTGGTCAGGAAACCGGGGCGTCCTCCGTCCGCCGTGTCCACCATGGCGTCGAACAGCCGCTTTCCACGCGAGTCGTTGACGCTGACACAGCCGAGCGAGGCAATGCCAAAGGCCTCCGCCAAGGCCGCATCGCTGTTCAGCGGATTGGCACCGAGGCCGAGCCTGTGCCGGAGGATCCTCGCGACCTGGTAGCCCTGCTCCCAGGGGGTTCGGTGCGGGTCGATCTTTTCCGTGCGCCCGCGCAGCGCGACGAGACCGTCGAATGGGCCGGGGGAGCGGCGCAGCAGTGCTCTGGCATCATCGACAAGCGCGACCTGGGCCGCCAGTTCTCGCGCATTGGCGACATCAAAGAAGTCATCCTGCCAACCGGCCGGCAACCGGTTCGCTGCGGCGAGTATCGCGTCGGCCTCCGGTTCCGACAGGTCGTAAGGGTCCTGACCCAAACGTGCCGCTGCGATACAGAACGCGGCTTCCGCCTCATCGGCCGCCTGGATGGCCCGCCATTCCTGATGAAGGCCGGTGTCCGTCACGCCCTGTTGGTCGAGCCGTGCCAGCACGGTCTCGATCAGGTCGAACAAGCTGTCGCGGATGCTCGCCAGTTCCAGGTCGCGGGTACCGCTGGCTGAGAAGCCGACGCGGGCCTCCGGTAGTTCAAGGGCGCGCCATTCGATTAACGCACGCTCTCCCGTTGGCTTGATGAACAAGTCCGGAAGCGCGAACCCCTCGCGGCCGAAACGCAGATTATGTCGACGCTCATACCCGTCTCGGCCAGGAGCTTGCACCTCGTAGAGCAAAGACCACCAGTGCGTGGCAATCCATTCGGCGAGGGGATAGAGCGGAATCAGTATGCGGTCCCGCAGACCAAGCGAGCGGTAGTCGTTGACTCGAGTGATCGTCGTTCCGTCAACGCAGATGGAAAGCCGTGCCCAAGTTGCCGCCAACGCATCACCGCGGCTGCCGTCCACCCGCTCCCATTCGAGATCGAAGCACAATTCACTCATAGTAGGCTTCGATGTCCTTGGGCCACTCGTCCGGCAGCAGACCATAACCTTTATAGGTACCCTGCACGCGGTTGACCAGACGGGCCTCGTAAACAGTGCCACTCGTCTTATACCAGGCGTAACGCGGAAACTCGCCCTCCCAAGGGCCGCCGATGACTCCCTTGGCGATGGCGGTGCGCAGCCACTTGGTTAGCTGGTCGCGGCTGTCTGCAAGCGCGCGATCACATAGGGTTGCATCGGGACGCGGACGCGGCGGACGGCCGGCGAACGATGGCGTGTCCTTGTGCTCGACGCTGCCGACATAGCTGACCGAGGTTGCGAGCCGGCGGAGCCTATCCGGATCGATCGCGGAAAGCAGATTGCGACTTGGGGGACGACGGCGTTGGGTGGCTCTCATGGCTCCAATCCAGAATCGTGTCGGCTCTTCGCAATCATACGCGCAAGCGCGTAACCACGGCAGGCCCTCCTGTTTCCACTCAAGATCCAGGCGCGCGCCGAGCACCCGGCCCAGGCCCTCACGCCCTTCCTGGCCGAGCCCGGCCGCCGCTGCCTGTTCGTCGCCGAGGGTTTGGGCCGGCGCGAAATGCTCAACGACCCTCTGCACGGCTTCGGCATCCGCCCCCACCAGTGCGACGGCTGAGCGGCCGGAATGCGATCACCACCACCGTCGCCCCCTGGAGCAGGACCTGTGGTTACCGGACCCGGATCTGTTGATCGTCACCGAGACCCAACGCTACGGCGAGCGCGTCCGCCAGGAGCGCCGCCGCACGGCGCGTGAACGCGACGGCGAGTCGATCGTCCGCAACCTGACCGAACTGACCGCGGGCGGCCCGGTCGTCCACGAGGACCATGGCGTCGGGCGCTATCTGGGCTCCAGACGCTGACCATCGGCGGCATGACCACCGAGTTCCTGACCCTGGAATATGCCAAGTGTGCGGCGATGTCGGCTTCGGCAAGGTGGAGCAGTTGGTGGGGTAGGCGGCCTTCGCGCAACTCAGACCGCGAGCGCCACCGCACTGTGTTGGGCCGGTTGTCTTTCGGCGCGGCAGCGCGGCTGGCAGGCCTGCCGCGGGTATTGTTCCTGAGCAAACTGGCAGATTTCGGCGTGGAGACCTTACATCTGAGCTGCGCAACCCGACACGCGGTCTTAGGTTTGGGAGGCGAGGGAGAAATTCGGGGCCTGAAGGCATCGTTGAACGATTAAGGCGGGCTTGCGATCGGTCATTCCGGCGCAGCAGTCGGACTGACCAGCCAATTCTCCAGTCGCAATCCAGCGACCCGCGCGAACTCGTCCACATTGTCGGTCACGAGGATGTTGGTGTCGAGCAGGTAGCGCAGCCCGTCCATGGCTTAGAGGCGGATGTCGTCCAAGGGCAACAGACCTTGGTCCGCGTCTGGGAGAGGCTCGTCGAGCGGTTCCCATCCGGCGAGCAAGGTGGCGAGGTCCGGTCGGCGCTTCACCGGTTCGACGATCAGACGCTCGCCGTCCCTGCGGATCGTGACCTCATCCGCGTCGAGTTCGAGCTCGCGAGGGATGCGTAGGGCTTGATTGCGCCCGTTGCGAAATAGACGGACGGGGCGTTGGGGCTGCATCGGAAATCGCTCCAAGATTAAAGAACCGATGTTGAAGCATAGGCCGAATGGTCTGGCGAAGCGATCAGGTACTGGACTTCGGCCGCATCCCCGCCACGGATGAGTCGCTCGCCCCCAGAACCTGGTCGTCAGTACGCCGATCGAGTACTGGCGTAGTCGTCGTCCAGAAAGGCTTCCAGTCGCGCAAAGCTCGGCAAGACGCTGGTCCGGCAGCGGTTCGTACGCCAGTCCGTGCTGTTCACGCAGTGCGCGGGCGGCATGATAGCCCTGTCGCCAAGCCGGCTGGGTCGCGCACCCACTGAGGTCCAATTCCCGTTGCGAAGCACTGTCCGGATCGGCCCGTTCAGCAAGGACCTCCGTCCATCTCTGGTCGAAGTTCGTCGGCGCGACCCGATCGGCGCGCAGCTTGCCTTGAATCTGTGCCATGAACTGATCAAGTGCCGACTCGAAGTGGGTCGTGGGCAACACCACCGTCCAGTCGGCGGTGAAGCGAAAGGCGCTGAACCCTTGCGGTCGGGTTGGCTTCGCGATCAGCAGGGTCCGCTGCCGGTCGGAAGCGATCGTGATATTCGGCCACAGACACCCGACTCGGACGGGGTACAATCGAGCAGTCAACCCATCCCTAAACGAGTCAGACACATGAATCCCTTGCAGATCGAGGACCGTGGGTTACTGATCCCACCGGAGTACCTGGGTGGCCTGGCCCGCCGCGTACGGGTGCGCCCGATCAAAGGCGGAATCGTCGTCGAATCGGCCGATCAGGCCGAGGCCAGGGACGCGCTGGAATCCATGGTCGAACGACTGCGCCAGGTCGCTGATGAGGACCCGCTCGATCCGTCCGAGATCGCCCGCCTGGTCGATGAGGTGCGAAGCGAGCGTGCGCGCCATTGTTGACACCAATGTTCTGATCTCCGGCCTGATCTCGATTATTGCCGAAGAGGGATTCCAGCACCTGCACATCACCCTCAACCACGCGGAAACCGCAGCCGCCTTGCCGCTGCACCATCGCGATCCCTTCGACCGATCAATTTGCTTTTCCTTCGTAGGCGGGCCAGCATACGCCCGCACCGGGGTAACCAACCGGACACCGGGTGCTTACCCGAGTACCTACGCCACGACAGCATCTGCCATGCTTCGTGACGAGTCTACCCTAGACGCCGTCGTGTGGCTCGCCGCTTATTTAAGTTCTTGTTTTTCTCGCTGGAGTCCCATGTGAACGATCGGTCTGAGGCGGCGATGCGACTCGACGGACTGCATGAACGCCATACAGGCCTAACAGAGAGCATCAGTGGCACCTATCTTGATGCTGCGTCCGTTTGCTTCAGCAGGCACCATGATTCGCCGGTACATCTGAATATTACCTGCGATGGCGAATTCAGTGCAGAAGCACTCGAATTTCCCCGACCGACTGATCGCGTCGTGAGGGCGTGGGCCAACCAAATCGACACAACAGAGGCGGGCGCATACGGAGTGAGCTTAGCGACGATAGAGGTCAAGAGTCAACTGGTTGCGGTACGACGCGCTGAGACACTGGTTGGTGCGGACTGGTACGTTGCTCCTATAGGATCTGATCCTGATGACCTCGAAAATTGCTATCGACTCGAAGTTTCCGGAGTCGACACGGGCAACCAGGCGACGATCACGGCACGCCTTCGGCAGAAGATTGAGCAAACCAGGAAGGGTGTGAGTAATTTGCCTGCCATTGCGTCGGTCGTTGGATTTCGGGAGAAAGCAGTAGTGATCCAGAAAGTGGGTGACCAGCTATGACCTGGACTGAACTACACAGAGAGAGTGAGCAATTTTCTATGGAGGCTCACCTAGCCCTTAATGTAGGCGACAAAGACAGAGCTTACGATTTATTCAGGCAGGCCGCGCAAGCCGAACGGCGCGCCTTGGATCGGCTCGATGTCGCTAAGGCTAGAACAAGGGGGATTACCGCTGTAAGTGCCGTGGCTCTTTGGTTCAAGGCAGAAGATTACGATCAAGCTGAGCAGCTTGCGTATTCCATGCTTGGGGATCCAAATATCCCGGAATTTGCGCGTGCAGACTTAAGAAATCTCGTCCAGGCGATCTGGACTGAAGCAGCGAAGCGTGCCGCGGGCGTCACTTAATCGCTCAGCATTTCTTGGAGATCGTAAGAGCATCTGCGGCGGATGACGCAGCCGCATTGGAAAATCTTGTGCCGGACAAGAGCTATAGAAGCACCTTCTTGCAGCTCGCACGGAAGCTGGCTCCAACTGGCAAGACTTTCGAGCAAATTGAGTTCCGAACCACCGGCAACGACACTCCGGTGTGTCTCGGTGTTGAATCACGGGGAAACATCAAGAAGAACTTGCGCAGCATGTCTCCCCTACAAGCCAAGGTCGCAGATGTTCCGGATGAACTGCGCGGGACTCTGCGCGCCGTTCACTTGGACCAGGATTGGCTGGAGATTGTTGTGGATGACGTACCGACCCGCGTCGAGGGCCTTCAGGACACCGTCGATGACGTTATCGGACCGATGGTCAATCGTCGAGTGGTGGTCAAGACCACGCGCAACCCCCAGAACAAGATGCGGTTCGTTGATATTGAAATCATCGATTAGCCGATCATGAGCCTCGTAAATTCGATACTGGCACGATGCCAGCCCGCGCAGGAAGGAACACGTAACCTGGCGACGCCGGTCAAAACCCCGCAACTTCTGCCAAACGATGGTTCTCAATCTGGTGCCCCACCACCACGGTCGACACCCCAAGCTCCTGCGCCCAATCGTCCATCTCGTCGGGGCTGACCTGGCTGCCGTCGATCCGCTCGCGGATCCACTGCGCCGGCGCCAGGAACTCGGCGGCGAACGCGCGGTTGCATTTCTGCCGGTCGGTCCTGGCGACAGTCACGAGGGCGGATGGCGTCCCCGGCGGTTGCCGGCAACTCATCGCCGTGGCTGCCGTCCACCCGCTCCCATTCGAGATCGAAGCACAACTCACTCATCGCAGGTTTCGATGTCCTTGGGCCACTCGGTCCGCAGCAGGCCATAGCCTTTGTAGGTGCCCTGTGTGCGGTTGACCAGCCGGGCCTCATAAACGGTGTCCCTCGTCTTGTACCACGCGTACCGCGGAAACTCCCCCTCCCAAGGGCCGCCGACGGCCCCCTTGGCGATGGCGGTGCGCAGTTGCGCGCCATCGAGGGCGTGCTGCCCGACATGAAGGTACACGTGTCTTGCGCAAGACCCGCGGTGTAGAATTCAGCCGCGCCCCACCCGAACGACAAGACGTTAGATTCGGACACCGTCATGGCCCTGCTCAACGACGAACCGACTGACCATCCCGCGACGAGGCAAGACCGACCATGGACCGTTGCAAGGACAGGCTGAGGAGCTTCGCGCAACACTGCGCCGCCGACCTACTTCAGGCCGTTGAGAATCTCCTGCGCGATCTGCACCACCCGAGCGACAACCCGCACGGTAACATCGGTCCCCCGCTTGCGGATGCCTTGGCGGATGCCTGCCAGGCGCGAGCGCTGGAGCGGGTCGAGCACCTGGAACCCATCATGGCGGAGCATCGCTCGGTGCTGTGCCCGGCACTCAGCCGCGCGGCGCCGCGCCCGCCGACGGCCCTGCGGCGCGTCCTCTCGGCGACCAGCTTCGCGAGCTACCACCGCAACCGTGGGGGCGCCGACGCGGCCGGCTCCGCCCACGCGATCAGGGACGCACTCAAGCGCCAGCCAGGCCCCGCCGTCGTGCCCATTACCGGACTCAACGGCAGCACCGGCCCGGTCCCCACCACTTGGTGGACCTTCGACGCCGCCGATGCACCGAGCCGCCTCGACCCCCAGCGCTACATGGAAGAATTGGCGCTGCCCCAGCACGAGATCGACCGCGCGCTGGCCGACGGGCTCGCGGTGGAACTGATCCTGCCGAGCGACGCCATCGCCGGTCCCTTCTTCAAGCCGACAGCGGTCGATGGTTTCTGCACGGAGACGCGCTTTTGCCCCGAACTCACCGGTAAGCCCTATGGCCAAACGGTCCCGGTCGGCCGCGGCCGGACCCCGCGCCCGGAGACCGTCGCCCGCTCCCAGGACTATGAGTCGGTCGGCACCGAGGATACGCAGATCACCATCAACCCACTGCCGATGCGCCGCCTGAAGGCCGTGTCATGAGCGCCCAAACCGATTATCTGCGCCACCTGTCGGACGTGGTCCGGGAGCGCCGCGCCGACCCGTTGGAGGCCCTGATCCTGGCGCGCGTCAGCGGCAGCCAGGAGCCGGTGGAGGGCATCGTCTCCCCGCCCCTGGGGCGCGAGGAGCCGGACGCCAACCTGCTCCTCTACCACCTTTACCAGTCGCTGTCCGAGGACGAACCGGCCCGGGACTCCCTGCGCGCCGCCGTCGCCCGGCTCCTGGTGGGACAACTGGCCCAGGAGCGGCCCGACACCGCCGTACTGGACCTGCTCGGCCCGCTGATGGGCTACACACAAATCGCCAACCGGCCGGACCAGGCGCGCTTCCTGCGCTGGGGGCTCTGGGGTCTGCTCGATGACTTCTTTCCCAAACCGCTGACCAGCCTGATCCAGTTGGACGGCGCGGTGCTACGCCATGCCGCCCGGGTGCTCGACCTGTGGCTGGCCGTCACCCCACCCCGGTGCGGGGACCTCAACCAGTCCGTGCGGGCCAAGGTCGTGGACCTGTGGGGCGAGACCCTTGCCGAAACCACCGGCGAGCCTGCCTGCGAGGACCGCTTCGCCTTTTTGCTGCTCGCCTTCCGCGCCCTGCTCAAAGTCCACCCCGAACTGGCCGGCCGCCGCGGGCTGCGCGAGGGTGTGCGCGTCACGGTCCGCTGCGGCGCCGTGCTGCCGGTCTTGCGGCGGCGCTGGCTCGGGCAGTGTTGGGAGTTGGGGATGGCGATGACCGCGAACCCCGACTGGCAGGATGAATTCACCCGGTTTCTCGCCACGGCGGACGAACGCTCGGCCGCCGGCAACCGGGCCGACGCGGACGCGGAGCGCCTGCTTTACCAGCGCAGCCTGCGCGAGTGGGGCCTGCCCGAGACCGCGCGGCCCAACGTCAAGGACCTGATCGAGCGGCGTGACACCCGGGAGCAACGCATCGCATGAAGATCATCAGCTTCTTCTCCTTCAAGGGCGGCGTCGGCCGTACCGCGCTCCTGGTCAACCTGGCGATGCAGTGGGCGACCGAAGGGCGGGTGGTCGCACTGATGGATCTGGATCTGTCCGCCCCGGGCCTCAGCTATTCCCCGCTGCTGCGCGATGCCGACTATCTGGACCCGCGCGGGCGCGGTCTGGGCATGGCCGACCTGCTCAACGTCTTCCGCGCCGATCAGGTCGGCACCGCGGGCGGCGCACCGGAGCAGATCGCCCTGCTGCCGCCGCATCTGCTGCTGCGCTCGGTGCCGCTGCCCCAGGGCAAGGTGACGACCGGGCGCGTGCTGGTGATCGACGCCGGCTCCGGCGCCTACACGCAGCCCGTCCCGCAGGGCGGCGCGTCCATGTTGGAGGCCATCCCCGCCCCCCAGGGCCGTCCGGATGAGGACCCGGGCCAGACCGCCTTTCGCGCCCTCGCCCGGCATCTGCGTCAGGATTTGGCACAGTGGCGCATCCCGGCGGGCCAGCCCGGCGCCGGCTGCGCCATCGATCTGCTGCTGGTGGACGCCCGCACCGGCTTCAACGAGCTGGTGGACTTGAGCCTCGGCTACCTGGCCGACCGCATGGTGCTGGTCAGCGGGCTCAACGACCAGAACCTGCGCGGCCTGCGCCTGACCATCGAGGCGCTGCAACGCGAGCGCATCCCCATCGGCGCCTTCCCGCTGCACCTGACGCTGGTCCTCTCGCCAGTCCCGGCCGGCGAGGACGCCGCGGTGCTCGCGGCGCTGGAACGCGCCCACCGCGAACTGGGCGAGTCCATGCGCCTGGACCGCTATGGCCGCCGCGAGGCCGCACCGCCGAGCTTCAGCCTGCACTACACCCCGCTGCTCGCCATCAGCGACCAGCCGGTACTGCTCGACTATCCGAAGGCGCTCTATGCCAGGGAGGTCAGGGCCATTGCGCATGATCTGGATGGGAGTCTGGACAAAGACGACATCAAGGATGAGGTGCTGGCCGAGGCGCGGGGTCGGGCACTGCGGCTGTTGCCGGCGACGGCGCCCGAGCAAGAACCTGCCCAGCGCGATCAGACCGCTGCCGATGGGGGCGCACTGGTGCCCACCGCGAACCCCTATATCAACCTGCCGCCCTGGGATTGGCCCTACGACCTACCCGCGGAACAGGAGGCGCGGGACGCCTGGCTGGCGGGGGTTCGGGTGGCGGCGGGGATCGAAATCGACCTGCCTGGGTACCTGGAGCGGCTGGCCTGGAGCACCTCGCTGACGCCGGACGAAACGCAAAAGATCATTGAGGCGGGTACCCGGATCTCTCAATTCCAGTTCGATGAGTTGGTTCGAATCCTGGACGTGGAGCGCGAAAAGTGGATGCGCTTGTGGGAGACAGGACCGCAGCACCGGGCGGAACTCATCAAGGTGATGCTCCAGCACGCCCAATCCTGGGCCGGCATCGTCCTACCCGATCAATCGGTTGCCGGTGAGCGCCTGGCGGCCCTGGTGCTGGACCAGACCCCGCACCGGCTCGACTTCGGCGACGAGCCGGAGGCCGCGCTGATCGTCGCCCGTGAGCGGCTGGCAGCGGGCGACCAGGGCCGCGCCACCATGGCCCTGGATCAGGCCGTCCGCGTCGCCCCTGCGGACCAGGACCCGGGCGACCGCCTGCTCACCGGGCTCGACCGACCGGCCACTGACCTGGCCGAGCGCGCCGCCGCGTTGTTTCAGACCCGGTTCCCGGACGACCCCTGGTGGCGATTCCACCGGGCCCGCTGGGTCATGCAAGGCGAGCCCCCGGCACCCGACCTGGCCCTGGAGTGGCTTGCCCCATTGCTCGACACCCCGCCGGAGCGGGCTGACCGGTCCTTCACACTCGGTGCCTTCGTTCTGGATAACCTCCCGGCAGCCGGCGCCAGGGCCGAGGCGGCGTTGCGCCGCGCCTGCGAGCGTGCGCCCAACAAGGCGCACCATTGGAATAGTCTCGGCAACCTCCTCACGAACCACCTGGGCCGCTACGACGAGGCAGAGTCCGCCTATCGAAAAGCCGCCGAGCTTGATCCGAAGTTTGCCTATCCCTGGAACGGCCTCGGCAACTTGCTCGCGGACCACCTGGGCCGCTACGACGAAGCGGAGTCGGCCTACCGCAAGGCCGCAGAGATTGATCCGAAGTTTGCCTATCCCTGGTACGGTCTCGGCAACCTGCTCACGAACCACCTGGGCCGCTACGACGAGGCGGAGTCGGCCTATCGCACGGCCGCCGAGCGTGATCCGAAGTTTGCCTATCCCTGGAACGGCCTCGGCAACCTGCTCACGAACCACCTGGGCCGCTACGACGAAGCGGAGTCCGCCTATCGCAAGGCCACCGAGATTGATCCGAAGAATGCCTTTCCCTGGAACAACCTCGGCAACCTGCTCACGAAACACCTGGGCCGCCACGACGAGGCGGCGTCGGCCTACCGCAAGGCCGCCGAGATTGATCCGAAGTATGCCTATCCCTGGAGCAACCTGGGCAGCTTGTTGGCGTTGGACGGCCGCTGCGAGGAAGCGGAGTCAGCTTACGAGCGGAGGATTGCCCTATCGGATAAGAATGATCCGTCTATGCCGAGGATGAACTTGGGTTATCTCCGTCTGCAACAGTGCCGCCCCGACGCGGCCCGCGCCCTGCTGGCTCAGGCCCTGACGGGCTTCAGCGCGGAAGATGACGAGTCCGGCCAAGCGCTGCGGCTGGCCCTCTCCCTGAACCAACCCGAGGCGGTGGCGACGCAACGCCAACGCCTGCGGGCGCGACTGGACCGCGGCGAGTCGGCCGCCCGCTTCGCCGAGGCCTTGTTGATGGATGCCCTGGTGGGCGGCGACGGCGCCGAGCCCCTGGAACCGGCCCGCGCGCGCGCCCTGGCGGCCTTGGGCAGCCACGCCGCCCATTACGACCTGATCGAGGCGATCTACCGCCTCTGCGGCCTGCGCCCGGAGGCCCGTGAACAGGGCCGGCCCCTGGTCGCTGACCTGCTGACCAGGCCGCCGCCCCTGACCGGACGCTTCAAGGACCAGCCCAAGCCCGCCGCCGTGCTGGACCGTTTCCGCCCCTTCGCCGCGGGCGAGAGCGACGGTGCCGGCGACCCCCGCGACCGGGAGCGCTTCTGCACCCCGCTGGGACTCCTGTCTAACCGATCGCCCTGACAGTGTCCCTGATGCGCCCGCGCCTCACCATCCTGACGGAACTGTCTGTTGGAATTCGCCGGAGCCGCGCCATGCCCGCTGACACTTTCGCCTGGCTGCACCTGACCGACCTGCACTTCGGACTCAAGGGCCAGGGTTGCTTATGGCCGACCCTGCGCCAGCCCTTCCTGGATGACCTGGCCCTGCTGCGCGAGCACTGCGGCCCCTGGGATGCGGTGCTCTTCACCGGTGACCTGGTCCAGTCCGGCCAGTCGGCCCAGTTCCAGGGGTTACAGGAGCAGGTGCTGGGGCCGCTCTGGGAGCAACTGACCCGTCTCGGCTCAGGTGACGCGGTGCTGGTCGCGGTGCCGGGCAACCATGACCTGTTCCGGCCCAATGCCGCCGAGGACAATCCGGCCATCGACGCCCTGCTGGACCCGGACCAGTTCCCGCGCATCGCCGCCAAGTTCTGGGATCAGCCGGACGGCAGCTATCGGCGGGTCATCAACCACGCCTTCGCCGCCTGGCGTGACTGGTGGGCCGACGCCCCGCACCGCCCGGCGCACTTCACCACCGGCGAGATCCCCGGCGACCCGGCCGTCACGATCGCCAAGGGCGAGCGGCGCATCGGGCTCATGGGTCTGAACACCGCCTTCCTGCAACTCGGCCCCGGCGACTATCAGCGCAAGCTGGTCTGGGACCCGCGCCAGGTCCACGCACTCTGTCCGGACGGCATCGACCGTCGGCACGCGGACCACGACCTCTGCCTGCTGCTCACCCACCAGGGTCCGGAGTGGCTGACGCCGGAGGCCCGCGCCTTGGGCGACAGCGAGATCGCCCCCGCCGGGCGCTTTGCGCTGCACCTGTTCGGGCACATGCACGAGGCGCGGTTGGAGATGATCCGCCGCGGCGCCAACCCGGAGGCGGTGCGGCTTGGGTCTCGCCGGCCCCGGCGGCATCGGCAAGACCGCGCTCGCCCTGGAGGCCGCCCACCGCGCCCCGGCCGAGCGCTTCCCGCTCAAGCTCTGGGTCACCGCCAAGGGTCGCGAACTGGACCCGGACGGCCTGCGCCCGCTGCCGGACCAGCCGGTGCATAACTTCGACACCCTGCTCGCCGAACTGGGCCGCGCACTGGCGCGCGAGGACATCCCCCGCAGCTACCCCGCCGACCGCGCGACCCTGGTGCGCCATGCCCTGGCCGGGCAGCGGGCGCTGCTGGTCATCGACAACCTGGAGACCCTGAACACCACCGAGCGGCAGCGGGTCTTCGACCTGTTGCGCAATCTGCCCGACGACTGCCGCGCCCTGGTTACCAGCCGCCGCGCGAGCGGCGCGAGCCCCGGCAACTGGCTCGCACTCGACCGGCTGGACCAAGCCGCCGCCGACGCGCTGCTGGCGGAACTGGCTCGGCGCTGGCCGCCGGTCGCGCGGCTCGACGACGCTGACCGCGCCCGACTCTATGCCGAGACCGCCGGCAACCCGCTGCTGCTGACCTGGACCGCAGGCCAACTCGGGCTCGACCGTGGCCGCTGCCACAGCGTCGATGACGCCATCGACCGGCTGCAACAGGCCCACCGGCAGAATGATCCGCTGGCGTTCATCTTCGGCGACCTGGTGGACGGCTTCACCGCGGACGAGACCGCGGTGCTGGCCGCACTGGTCCATTTCAGCGAGCCCGCGCCGCTGCCCTGGCTGCTGCCCCTGACCACGCTGAGCGAGACCGCCGCCCGCACCGCGCTGGACGACCTGCGCGACCGCTCACTGCTGCTCACCGACGACGACCGCGGCACCTGGCTACTGCCGGCCCTGGCCGCCCGCTATCTGCGCCGGGTGCGTCCGGAGGTGGTCGCCGCGACCGGCGAGCGCCTGGCCGAGCGCGCCTATGCCCTGGCGCAGGAGAATGGCTACGACAAGCACGACCGCTTCCCGACCCTGGAGGCCGCCTGGCCCGAGTTGGCCGCCGCGCTGCCGGTGCTGATTGGCGGGGCCAACCGGCGGTTGCAAGGGTTTTGTGCCGCGATGCTGCAGTTTCTCAACTTTTCCGGCCGCTGGGACGACCGGCTGGCGCTGAGCCTGGCCGCGGAGTCACGCGCGCTGGCGGCCGACGATCATGACAAGGCCGGGTGGCGGGCCTATGACGCTGGCGGGTGCCATGTGCTGCGCCGCAACGCCGGGGGCGTACTCGACTGCGCCGGGCGCGCTGCGGCCCACTGGCAACAGGCCAACGCTGGCGCCCGCGAGCAGGCGGCCGCGATCCGACTGCGCGGCCAAGGCCATCGGTTTGCCAAGGACTACCCGGCCGCCATCGCCGACTTGCGCGAAGCACTGGAACTGAGTCGTGGCCTGTCACCGCGCAGCCGCGGGGTCACCAGCGGTCTAAACTCGCTCGCAGACGCGATGAGGTCCGACGGGCAATACGACGAGGCCGAGGGCTATTACCGCGAGGCCCTGGCCATCACCCGCGACCTGCCCGATCCCGAGGGCGTCGCAGTCTGCACCGGCAAGCTCGCCGCACTGGCCCTGAACCGCGAGGACTGGCCCGCGGCCGAGCGCCTGGCCCGGGAGGCCCTGGCCCTGGCCGAGCCGCTCGGGCGCAAGCAAATGATCGCGGCGCTCTGTCAGTGGCTCGCGAAGGCCCTGACCCGCCAGGGCCGCGGTGCCGAGGGCCGCTGCCACGCCGAGCGCGCCGTCGCACTCTTCACCGAATTGCGCTCCCCGGACCTGGCCGAGGCCCAAGCCACCCTGGCCGAGTGCCGGACCTAGCCCCGGCGGGCGCGGACTGCTGACCTGAACCAGCGGACTATTGCCCTGGTCCGATGACCAGCACCAGTAGAGCAACGGACCTGCTCGGGCCTGGTCTTCGTGGTCAGGACAGCGGGCGTCGATGCGCGTTGCGGCGGCGGCGCAGCCGCAAGGGGACTGATGTTCAGCGGTCACAATGACACCTGACCGAAATCAGAGTGGGGGTGAACCGCATTCGGGATCGTTGCCGCACGCGACGGGCAACAGGTCCCGCGCAAGTCCCAGGTCGGTGGTCCGAAGCGCGGCGCCGCCGCCAGTCGCTTTCTCTGGTTTGTGCAAGCAAGGGGGGTGGTCGAGCAACTCGTCGGTTAGACGCGTTATGATTGGCGCACCGCGACTCGCCAAGCCCCCCGATGCAACTCTCTCCCGAGGCAATCGCCACTATCCGCCACCTGATCCATGGCCATTTTGGTGCCGACGCGGGTATTTGGCTGTTCGGCTCCCGCTTGGTCGACGCCGCCCGCGGTGGCCATGTCGACCTCTACGTGGAGCCCGACGGCGTGCCCGACGAGAGCTTGTTGCTCGCCCGCCAGGCGCTACGCCGGGACTTGGAGCGTCTACTGCGGATTCCGGTGGACCGGGTGGTCAATCCCGGATGCACCACGGCCTTCATGCGTCAGACTTGAGCCCGACCTCCATCCTCTGTGCGAGAATGAATCGAGTCGTCACCAGAGACACCCCATGCGCCAACCCTATCGGATCGAAGCCATCGCTTTGCACCAAGTCGGTGTATTCGCCGACCTGGAACTGAGGTTCCCGTCGATCGCGACTCTGGAAGAGGATGCCGTCAAGGCCGAGATTCACTTATTCACCGGGCCAAACGGATGCGGGAAGAGCACTTTGCTGTATGCCTTGGCGGAGATCTTTGAGGGATTTGACAATGGCGGTTTGATCCAACGACGATTTCGAGGAGCCGATAGCGGTGTGGACTTCATTTTTGCGGAGCGGGCTGGACACTACGGCATCCTCAAACCGGACTCGGGATCCGACGGAGTGCTCGCTAACCCCTTCGGTCACTATTTGCCGCGATGGGATCGCAAAGAGCAAAACCAATTCTTTGGGTACGGGATAACATCCGATGAGCATCTTTGCAACTACAAGCAGATAGTCAAGCTGTTCAATTCGAATAAAGCACATATCCAAAGTCGATTTTCCTATGCCGCGTTCGCTTACTCCGGCCAGCGCACCGTTGGCGACGTCAAACTCGCCGCCATCCAGCAAATTGAAAACTCGCCCTTCGAGGGCGCACTGTCCTTCGACGGCAGCACCCGCCCTAAAGTGTTGCTGCAATGGATCGCCAACAACCGCGCCCAATCCGCGCTGGCCAAGCAGGACGGCGACACGACCGAGGCCACCGCCTACGACTTGGCCCTGTCCAGGATCACCACTTTTGTCAAAGATATCTGCGACCTGGACCTTGAGTTCCGTTTAGAGCGCGCGCCATTGGCAGTTGCCGCGCGCCTGAATGGCGAGAACATCCGTTTCGATGGCTTGCCGGACGGCCTGAAATCGATCGTTACCTGGGTAGCGGATCTCTCGCTGCGACTGGAAGCCATCCCCTGGCAGGTGGACCAGGACATCTTCGCCCAACCCATCATCCTGTTCCTGGACGAGGTCGACATCCACCTGCACCCTAAGTGGCAGCGGCGCATTCTGCCGGCGATCCAGCGGTTGCTGCCCAGCGCCCAGGTCTTCGTCTCGACCCACTCCCCGTTCGTAGTCGGCTCGGTGGAGGATGCCTGGGTCTATGTCCTGCCGGAACCGCACGGGGGGCCGACCAGCGGCGTCGTGGAGGCCATCCCGTCGGGTGCCGGCAAGAGCTATCGGCTGATCCTGGAAGAGGTCTTTGGTCTCTCCGGTGAATTCGACGTAGAGACCGAAGCACTGTTCAGCGATTTCTATCAATTGCGCGAGCAATTCCTGAAAGCCCCGACCGACCCGGATGCGCTGCGGGCGGCAGCTCTCGCCCTGGCGCGACGCGGCGAAGAAGCAACCCTGATCGTGAGCCGCGAGTTGCGACAAATCGCGCGAGTGACCGGCCGCGAGGTCAGTCTTGCGTAAGTTGCAACGCCCTGCCGAGCCGAATTGCCTGCATGCGGGTGCGCCGGGATGGACCGAGGACTATGTGGTCGGAAGGGAGCGAAATCCCGCACACCCGTTCAGTTGGCGTAGCGACGCCTGTTACCGTGAAATACGCGATCGTTTAGCGGCGATGACTCAACGCCATTGCGCCTTCTGCGACGGACAGATCGGAGTGGTAAGCCGCAAGACCATCGAACACTTTCGACCCAAGAGCCGATTTCCCGAACTCGCCTATGTCTGGGACAACCTCTTCCCCTGCTGCGATCTATGCCAGTCCAGCAAGCGGGAGCAATTCGACCCGGCCCTGCTCAAGCCGGACGATCCGAACTACGCATTCGCCACCCATTTCGTCGTGCAATACAAGACCGGTGAAATTGAGCCTTCACCGCACGCGGATGAAACCGCACGGCGGCGTGCGGAAATCAGTATCCGGCTGTATGCACTGAATCTACCCGAGCGTGCGATGGCCCGCCGTCGTGAGTGGGAGCACTACTGCCGGGACCCCGAGGCGTGCCTCGACGATTATAACTATCGGTTTTTCTTGGAATGATCACATAAAACGAAAGTGATGCGGGTGTTGCGTCATCGCGTCCTATGAGCGGTACAGCCAACAGGGTAGCGGATAACCCGCCGCTCGCGCATCGGCCTGGGAGAAATGCCGATGGCCGTTGGAACCGCCCGTCCCCACCTTCATACGGCGGGCTCGCAAGCACCATCGAGTTGCCCCCGCAACAACAGTGCCTCCTTACCCCCCAGATCAATACTCAAAATATCCCCACCCAACCCCCAGGGACACTCGCCAACCAAGACCGCGAGCCGCCCGGCACAGCCCGGCAATCCCGCCAGCGAGATGCGCACCCCGGACCGCGGATCAGCCGCGCGGTTGAGGATCAGCATGACCACCTCGTTGCCCAGGATCCGGGCGCAGGCGAACAGGTCGCCGTCCGCCAGTAAGGTCTGATAGGCGCCGCGACGCAGTGCCGCATGGGCGTGGCGAAGACCGGCCAGGGTCTGGACCCAGGTGCGCAGGTCCTGATCCCAGTGTTGCGGGTCCCAATCGAAGCAGGCCCGGTTGTAGGGGTCGTTGCCGCCGGTCATGCCGATCTCGTCGCCGTAATAGATGCAAGGCACACCGGGATAGGTGAAGAGGAGCAGGAGCGCGAGGCGCATCAGGCCGCGGTCCTCACCGATCAGGGTCAGAAAGCGGGCGGTGTCGTGGGAGCCGAGCAGGTTGAACTGGCAGAGTTGATTGGCATAAGAGATGCGCGAGCGGGCGTCGGTGAGCCACTGATCGAAGTCGGCGGCATCCAGAGCGATCGGGTGATAGTTCACGTCCTGGCCGGCCAGAAAGGCGCGTACCGGGTGGGAGAAGCCGTAATAGTTCATGGCCCCGTCCTCTTGGTCGCCCTGGAGCCAGCGGGTCGCCTCGCCGAAGTGTTCACCGAGCACATAAGCCCGCGGGCTCTCATCCTTGATCGCATGCCGGAGCGCGCGCAGGACCCGGTGGTTATGGCGCGCCCCGGTGCCCTCCCCCATCATGTGGGCGACATCGATCCGCCAGCCATCCACACAATAGGGCGGACGCAGCCAGTGCCGGGCGATGGCCTGCTCGCCGTCGATGAGATAAGCGCGCACCTGCGGATCGCCCAGGTCGAGCACCGGCAGGACCTTGGAGCCCTGCCAGCAGTGATAGCTGTCGGGGTCGGCCGCATCGTGAAAAACATAGGCACTGCGGAAGGGGGCCGTCACATCCTGATAAGCGCCCTTGTCCGGATGCGTCCCCCAGCGATTGAACCAGGGGTGGGTATCCGAGGTGTGATTGAAAACCGCATCGAGCAGGATGCGGATGCCGCGTCCGGTGGCGGCGGCACGCAGGTCCGCCAGGGCCGCATCACCGCCCAGATAGGGGTCCACGTGCGCGAAGTCCTCGGTGTCGTACTTGTGCACGCTCGGCGAGGTGAAGATCGGGTTCAGATAGATGGCGGTGACACCCAGGTCCTGCAGATAGTCCAGCGACTGGCGCACTCCGATCAGGTCACCGCCGTAAAACTCACTGTTGGGGCGCTTCGGGTCGATCGGCTCGCCCCAGGCCTTGGCCCGGATCGAACCGTCATCACGCAGCACATAGGCGCCGGACCGCGGACTCACCGCCGGATCGCCATTGCGAAAACGTTCCGGAAAGATCTGGTAGAACACCTGATCGGGCACCCAATCCGGCGGCGACTCCTCGGTGTTGACGCGAAAGAAGCGCTCGCGCAGCGGCATTCGCGGGCTGACGCCGGCCGCGTCCAGCCAGCACTGGCGGTCTGCCCACAGGGCCTTGAAGGCATAGACGGTGACCGCCGCGGCCGGATTGGGGGTGAGTGCGGCCGTGTAGACCCGATAGCGGCCGGATTCCGCGATCAGGTCCATGGGGACCAGACGCTCCTCGTTGTCCGGCTCACTGCGCAGCCAGACTCCGCTCGGCGCATCCCCGCCAGCCAACCATAACTGCACCCGATAATACCCGGTACAGGGCTCCAGGAAGGGCGCAACCTGATAGTGAATCATGACGGGCGCGGGCATCATTATCTCCTGATCGAACACGGCAAGACGGACGACACCGCCAGTTCAAAGTTCGGGCGTCTGACCGCAACCGTTGCCGCCCTGGCGCCGGCCCCGTCGCACAGCGAGCGCCGCCACGCGCACTTGGCACGCTCGCTGCGCTGGGGTGGGCTGACCCTGGCGACGCTGCTGCTCGGCGCGACCGCACTGCCGGCGGACCGCTTCGCCGCGCACGCGCAAGCGTCCGCGCTCACCGAGGCCCCCACGGTGATCGATGCCTTGAACAACATCAACAGCCGCCTGGCCCTGTTCGGACAGATGGACTTCATGAACCGCAACATGGCGTCCATGACCCACAGCATGGGCTCCACCATGGGGCGTATGGGAAATTGGCTGCCGTAACTGCTACAGGTTTCAGACCGTCGGGGCTTTGTCAACCGAACGTTTACCCACCCGCAGCAGTGCAAGGGTAATGTTGTCCACCCCGCCGCGCTCGTTGGCGAGGCGTACCAGCGCCTCGGCGGCCAACCCCAGATCGCTCGCCCTGGCGGCGATCAGGATTTGCCGCAGCCAATCAGCGGGCACCATGCCGGTCAGTCCGTCCGTGCAAAACAGGTAGGTGTCGCCAGTCTTGATCTCGGTCAGACCGCAGGCGACGCGCACCTCGGCGCCTGAACCCAGCGCGCGGGTCAGAATGTTGTCACCAATGCCGTAGCGGCGGGCATCGTCGAGGGTTCGGAAAAAACCTTGATCCACGACTTCCTGGATGAAGGAGTGATCGTGTGACAACTGCTCCAGTGCCTCGTCGCGCAAGCGATACAGCCGCGAATCGCCGACGTTGGCATAGACGAGCCAATCCAGACCGACGAAACCCAGCACCACCGTGGTCCCCATGCCGACGCAGTTGGTCTTGCTCTGCGCCAATTCCCAGACCGCCCGATTGGCCTCTTCGACAGCCGCAGCGGCGACCAGTCTGGCGCCCTCGCCATCGGTTCGGGAAAACGCTTGGCGCCTGAAACACTCAAGAATCGTATCGGCCGCCAACGTACTGGCCACCTCCCCGGCGCTGGCCCCGCCCACCCCGTCGGCGACAACCAACAGACCCAGATCGGCGTGGACCGCGACCGCGTCCTCGTTGTGAGATCGCACGCGCCCCCGGTCAGTGCGCCAGGCATATTCCAATTTATATGCCCACATGACAACTCCTGGTCAACAGTCAACCCACAACGATGAATCGATCGCCTTGGCTCCGCTCAGCGCACGGCCTCGTCCGCGGATGAACCCGCGAGTTGAGCCGCCAGTTTCTTCGGTTCGACATAGCCCGGGATCAGTTCACCGGTGTCGGTGACGATTGCCGGCGTACCGCGCAGACCGAGGTCCTCACCGACCGCCATATGCGCATCCACCGGGTTGGCACAGGTCTTCTCCTCGATCGATTGCCCGGACTTGGCGGCGGTCATCGCCCCGCGACGGGCGGCTGCGTCGCCCGCGCACCACACCGAGACGGCCTCTTGGTAGGCTGGACTGCCCTTGCCGGCGCGCGGGTAGAAGAGATAACGCACGCGGATGCCCTCCTTGCCGTAATCCGCAATCTGGCTATGGAGCTTGCGGCAATAACCACACTCGATATCAGTAAAAACAGTCACCGTGTGCTGCGCCGCGATCGACGGCTCGAAGATCACCATCTCCGCCTCGCCGACACCATCCACGAGGCGCTTGCGCGCGCCGGACAGGCGCGGTTCAGTCATGTCCTCGCGCGTGCTGAGGTCGACGATGCGCCCGTCGACGAAGTAGCGGCCGTCACCGGTCACGTACATCATCTGAGTGCCGACCAAGACTTCGTAGAGCCCCTTGACCGGTGCCGGAGTGATACTTTCGATCTTGATGTCGGGCACGACTTTTTTCAGCGCGGCACGGATATTGTCCTCCGGACCGGCCAAGAGACTGCCCGCGGTGAGCATCAGTACAGTGGCCGCGATCGAACGATAGATTGGCATGACCTGTGATTCCTCAGCAAGAGATTCGGAAAAAAATGAGGGAGTAGCCGGCGCAGCCTGCCGATCGCGAGCCCGCCGACCCCTGTGGATTCGCATCAATCCCTGAAATTATTGAACTGGAGCGGCAGGCCCCAGTCCTTGCCCCGCAGCAGCGCAATCGCTTCTTGCAGATCATCGCGCTTCTTGCCGGTGACCCGCACCTGATCGCCCTGGATCTGCGCCTGGACCTTGAGCTTGGCGGCCTTGATGTACTTGACCATGTCCCTGGCCGTGTCGGCATCAACACCCTGTTTAAGCAGGACCTCCTGACGGGCGGAACTGAGCGTGGTGACCGGGGCTTGAGGATCGATAGCCGTCAGATCGACCGCGCGTTTAACCAACTTCTGGCGCAGGATATCCATCATTTGCTGAAGTTGGAACTCCGTTTCCGCCGCCATCAGAATCTTGTCGTCGGCCAGCTCGAAGGTCGCCTTGACGCCCTTGAAATCGAACCGCGTGGACGTCTCCCGATTGGACTGATCGACCGCGTTACGCACCTCTTGCAGGTCGGTCGCTGAGACGATATCGAAAGAAGGCATGCAATTACCCTAATATATCAGGTGGCATTCACCCGTTCGGCGCGGATGCGAGAGCGGCGGCAGCACCGTGTGCAGCCGCCCGTTCGTGTGACGATAAATCAAGCCGCGACGCGCTTCCAGAAAAACCCGCCGCAATGCCCGCGTGGCCTGGATCGAGATCCCGGCCACTTGGGCTCGCCGGGTGCGTCGTCAGGCCATCCTGGCCTGACCCCAGCAGGGCTGGAAACCCTGACGATGCACACTGCCGAGCGGGATTACGATCAAGGCCGCCCGCGTCATCAGCCGCAGCCGACCCCGACCGCGGCCGGTGCGCCCCGGTCGGCCGTCCCCATCAGCCGCGGGGATGGTGTCGCTGGTGAAGTTGTTTCAACCGCTCACGCGCGACGTGGGTGTAGATCTGGGTCGTCGACAGATCGCTGTGACCCAGCAGCAATTGCACCACGCGCAGATCGGCCCCATGGTTCAGCAGGTGCGTGGCGAAAGCATGACGTAACGTATGGGGTGAGAGCGGCTTCACAACGCCGGCCAGGATCGCATAGCGTTTGATCAACTGCCAGAAGGCTTGCCGGGTCATGCAATCGCTGCGACTCGTGGGGAATAGAAAGTCACTCAGCCGCCCGCCGAGCAGGTCGACGCGCGCACCGCGCAGGTAGTCCGCGAGCCAGGTGACCGCATCTTCTCCCAGGGGCACCAGCCGCTCCTTGCTGCCCTTACCCATCACCCGCACCACGCCCTGCGTCAGGCTGACCTGACACGGGGTGAGCGTCACCAGCTCGGTCACCCGCAACCCGCTGGCGTACAGCACTTCCAGCATGGTGCGGTCGCGATACCCCCGTGGGTCCGTCGTGTCCGGCGCTGCCAGCAGGGACTCCACCTCAGCCTCGGTCAGGCTCTTCGGCAGGGGGCGGCCAAGCTTCGGGGCATCCACCCGGGCACTCGGGTCCTCCGCGATCAGACCCTGGCGCACCAGATGCTGATAGAACTGGCGCAGACAGGACAGCAGCCGCGCCGCGGAGCGCGGCTTGCGGCCCTGCACGGATAACACCGCAAGGTAATCGAGCAGATCCAGACGCTCGGCCGCCAGCAGGCAACGTCCCCGCTCGCGGTCGATCCAGAGGGCGAACGCGCGCAGGTCGGACTGATAAGCCGAAAGTGTATTCGGACTCAGGCCGCGTTCCATCCACAGGATATCGGCAAACCCCTCGATCACCGCCCGGTCGTCGGCCGGCGCTGCTCCCTCAGTCAACCGCAACCCCCTCATGCCGCAGCAGCCAGCGCTTGATCGCCAGCTTGCGGCCGCAGCGATCACCCGCAAAGCCGCCCAGACCCTTGACCGCGACGACCCGATGACAGGGGACGACGATCGGACAGGGGTTGGCTCGACACGCCTGACCGACAGCGCGCGGGGCACTACCGACCTGCTCGGCAAGATCCTTGTAGGTCCGCGTCGCACCCGCGGGGATCGCCCGGATAGCGGCCCACACCCGCTGCTGAAAGGGCGTACCGCCAAGATCGAGCACGAGATCGAAGGACGCGGAGCCATCCACGAGATAAGCCGCCAATTGGCGACCAAGCGCGGTCGGCAGCTCCGCCGCGTCGCGCGCGGCGCAGCAGGCGGCATCAGGCGCCAGGTCCACGGCGGTCAAGGTCTGCCCGGTCCAGTGCAATCCGATCGGACCCATGGGCGTGTCCAGCACCGTCTGCGGCATCGTCGGACTCCGGTTAGCGGTCGGTTACTCATCACATTAAAGCACGGGGTTGGCAAGGCTGCCACGGGTGCCGTGCGTCGGCTCGGGGCCGCGACCGGTGGACCTTCCAGGGCAACAGTGATCACCGTGTCCCGACGAACCAGCCACCCTGGACAAACCTGTGGATAACTCTGTGGATCAGTGTCGACAGATGCTCCTCAGGTCGCCCGTTGCGGCCGGCATTTTCCTTGACTCACCACGAAAAGACAACCGCTTAGATATATAATATAATAAGTTATAGATACCACCCAGGGGTCTGACCCGAACGACAGCCCACGCGGTAAGGTCCAGGCCCGATCGGCACCGGCTGTGCACAACCGCGCCGGGCGCCCAAGGCGCGACGACGCACCTTGTCAAGTCGCGATCCCACGTACAAGATGCCGCGGGCGCAGATCATCAATTGCGACGGGTTGCGCAATCTCCGATCATAGACCCGAGAGCGCGACGGTCGATGCCGCCGGCCAACCGCCGCGACCTGCGGTTCTCCCGCAACCCAGACTGCCCGCCGCGATTGAACCAGCGCGCTGTCGACCCCAGAAACCCGGCGCGGCGGGTTGGCGGATGCGCCCGATCGCGCGCAATCAGCAGTCAACTGACCCGACCAATCATAAAGAGGACGCCATGAGCAGTACCCAAATCGCCACGGACCCCAGGCTTGCGATGCGCTCGATCATCCAGCGTATCGCGACCGGCCCGGAACTCTCCAAGGATATCTCCGCGGCGGAAGCGCGCGCCGGGATGAACGCCATCCTCGCCCACCAGGTGGACCCGGTTCAGGCCGGTATTTTTCTGATTGCCCTACGCATGAAACGCGAGTCCGACGATGAACTGCGCGGCATTCTCGACGCCGTGCGCGACGCCACCACGCCGGTGGTCGCGGCGGTCGACGACGTGGTCGACATCGCCGACCCCTACGACGGCTACAACCGTTGCCTACCGGCCGCGCCCTTCCTGCCGGCCCTGCTGGCCGAGTGCGGTGTGCCCGCCCTCACCCACGGGGCGGACGCCGTCGGACCCAAGTTCGGGGTCACCCACCGCCATTGCCTGGAGGCCGCCGGGGTCCCGGTCGGCCTGGACACGGACGCCGCCGCCGCCCGTCTGGCGGACCCGCGGATCGGCTGGACCTACCTCGATCAGCGCGCCTTCTGCCCGGCGCTCCATGGGCTGGTTGACCTGCGCTCGACCGTCGTCAAACGCCAGGCCCTGACCACGGTGGAGGTGTTGGCGCGGCCGATCCAGGGCCGCCGCCGCACCCATCTGGTGACCGGCTATGTGCATAAGCCCTACCCCCGCATCTACGCGCTGCTCGCCCGCCACGCCGGCTACGACTCGGCGCTCCTGGTGCGCGGGGTGGAGGGCGGCGTGATCCCGTCCCTGCGTCAGGTCGGCACCTGTTTCAACTATCAGGGCCGCGGCGAGGAGCAACCCTTCGAGATCGACCCGACCGCCCTGGGGATCGAACAATCCGTGCGTGCCGTGGCACTGCCGGCCGATCTGCCCCAGACCACCCGGCCGGGCGACGATATCGCGGTCGCGGTCGATGTGCCCGCCACCGCACGCGCCGCGGCCGCGGCCGGGATGGCGGCCCTGGCGGGCACGCGCGGGGCGACCTATGACAGCCTGGTGTTCACCGCCGCCCTGGTCCTGTGGCACCTGGGCCGGGAGTCCTCCCTGGCCGCCGCCGCCGGCCGGGCACGCGAGGCCCTGGACTCGGGTCGCGCCGCGCTGCGCGTCCGCTGAGGAGTGAACAGGATGGACCAGCCTTATGTCGCCGTCGCCCGCACCGACGCCATCGCCCCCGGCAAATTCCTCAAGGTTATCGTGGAGGATCGCGCCTACGTGGTTGCCAACCTGGACGGCCGCTATTATGCCTGCGAGGACAATTGCAGCCACGAGGACTATCCGCTCTCTTACGGCTGCCTGGACGGGGACCGGATCAAGTGCTCGCTGCACGGCAGCCGCTTCAGCCTGCTGACCGGCGCGCCGATGGATGAACCGGCCGCTACGCCGATCCACACCTACCGCTGCCGGGCTGCCGATGGGTGGGTCTGGATCGACCCCAGTGCCCCGGCGAATTGACTGACGTGGGGTGCGGTCGCTGAGCGGCTGCCGAAACAGCGACTTGCCCGCCTCGATCCGCGCGAAGTCCAGCAGGTCGTCGCTAATGCGCAGCAACGCGTGCGACGCGGCGTCGATCTTGACGAGAACATCCCGCTGTTCCCGAGGGCGCCGGTGTGGTGATCATGTAGGGGGGCCAGTCGACGATGCGAACGCGGACGGTATGATGCGCGTCCAGCCAGGCGCGCTCTTCCCGGATCAATTGGAACTGTGCCGCCGGCACCTCCGGGTCAGCCGACCGCGCCCAGGCGACGAGCGCGCAGGCCCACCACAGGAGAATGATCGCGAGCAGCCGATACTTCAGGAGCGGCGGCGAAGTGCAAGACCTGTCCATGCCATGCCTCATCGTATGTTTCTACTCACCCCTGCACAGTAATTGCGAAAACGCATCCAGGTCATACTGGTAGGCCCACCGCGACAGTACCGCACGCAGCGCGGCGTCGGGCGCGTCGAGTTGTTCAATGAGCGTGGTGATTCGACCGAAATCACCCAGTGCCACCGCGCCCCGCAGCTCGGCGCGCCATTGCGCGGAGCAGGCGGATAAGCGGACCGCCAGGGTGTCGGCAGACAACGCGTCATCGGCGATCCGTGCTTCCCCGGCCCGGATGAACCGTAACCCGACCAGTCGCTCCAGGATCGCGAAAAGCTCCTCGCCACGAAACGGCTTGGCGGCGAAGTCGTCACAGCCGCAGGCCAGGAACTGCGCGCGGTTGTCATTGAAGGCGCTGGCGGTGAGCGCGATGACCACCGACCGCACCGCCGCGGGCCGGGCCGCCATCCGCCCCTTGATCCGGCGGGTCGCCGCTTCCCCGCAGAGCACCGGCATCCGCATGTCCATAAAGACGACATGCGGCTGCCATTCCTCCCAGAGCGCCACCGCCGCGTGGCCGTCGGCCGCCTCCCGGCACGCGATGACCGGCGCCTGTGGATTCAGCGACTCCAGCAGCACCCGCAGCGGGGTCCGGTTGTCCGGCAGGTCATCGACGATCAGCACCCGGCACACCGGCTGACCCGGTTCCAGACCGACGACCGGCGGCCGCGCCGGTCCGGCGCCTGGTTCACGACAGTCGGCGGGCGGCAGCGTCAGGCTAAAGGCGAAGCAACTGCCCTGACCCGGAGCACTGGACCCGCTCAACTCCCCCCCCATGAGCCGCACAAACTGCCGACTCAGGGCCAGACCAAGACCGGTCCCGCCCTGCACCTGCAGGCCGCTCGCGGTTTGGCTGAAGGGTTCGAAGAGTTGCCCCAGATCCCGCGGGGCGATCCCGACCCCCGTATCGGCGACGCTGAAGCGCACACGCTCACCCAGGTCCGCCTCGACCCGCAGCGTCACCTGTCCGGCCGGCGTGAATTTGATCGCGTTGTTCACAAGGTTGATCAGGACCTGGCGCAGCCGCATGGCGTCGCCCATCACCATCCCGAGCGGCACCGGGGTCTCGACGGTCAGCGTCAACCCACTGTCGTGCGCGCGCTTGCGGAAGAACGCCGCGGTCTCAGTGATCAGCCCGCCCAGGTCGAAGGCGACAGCCTGGCAGACCATCCGGCCCGCTTCGATCTTGGCCATATCCAGGATGTCGTTGATCAGGGTCAGCAGGTGCTCGCCGCTGCGCCGAATGGTGGCCAGACTTTCCTGCTGGCCGGCATTGAGCGTGGGATCGCGCTCCAACACCTGGGCAAAGCCCAGGATGGCATTCAGCGGGGTGCGGATTTCATGGCTCATGTTGGCAAGGAACTCACCTTTGGCCCGATTAGCCGCCTCCGCCGCTTCCTTGGCCCGCGCCAGTGCGTCTTCCGCCTGCTTGCGCGCGGTCAGGTCCAGACCGAAGCTCCAGTTCTGCGCGCCGATGGTCTTGAAGCCCCACTCGACGGTCTTCTGCGAGCCATCTTTGCAGGTGACCACGGTCTCCATCGGTGCGATTTCGGACTGCGTGGCGATGGCGCGCTCCACCCGGCTCTGCCATGCGTCGACGATTTGTTTTCGATAGGTCGGATCCGGGTAGGCGCGCGGCCACCAGTCGTTCACGGTCGGTACCTCGTCGAGGGTATAACCGAACAGCCCGACGAAGGTCGAGTTGACGTATTGTGCCCTCTGCTCAATGCCCGTCGACATATAAATCGCGAGCGGCGAGGTCTCCGCCAGGGCCTTGAACCGCTCCTCGTCTTCGCGGAGCCGGCGTTCCGTGTCCTTACGCTCGGTAATGTTCTCCACCATCCCGATGGCACCGGTGACGGCACCGTCCGCACCGCGAATGGCCGACACGGTCAGATGCCCCCAACGCAGTTGACCATCCGCACGGACATAGCGCTTTTCGATTGCGTAAGTGTCCCGCTGTCCGGCGCACAACTCGCCGAACAACCGGACGTCCTCTTCCCAATCGTCCGGGTGCGTCACGCTCTGGACCGCCGTTTGCTGCAGTTGCGCGGCCGACTCGCCGATAAACCGTTCCAGCGCCGGATTGATCAACAGCGGCTGCGCGTCCAGGTCCAGCAGGGCAATGCCGATCGCGGCCGAGTTGAAGATGGTGCGGAAGCGCTCCTCACTCTGAAGCAAGGCATCTTCGCGGGCAATTTGCTCCGCGGCCGTCCTGGACTGACTCAGTTCAGCACGCAGGGTATGGTGTATCAGGCGGGTTCTGTTCAAGTACAGGAGCAGGACCACGCATCCCAAGCCGATCAGCAATTCGTTCACGATCGTATCCGTCTCTGTGTCAGCAGCGCCTCGTCGGCTACCCCGGCCAGGACCTCGGCCTGACCCGGCGCCCCCTGTCAACCGGGCTAAACAGCCCCGCAAGCGCCTCCATCCCGCGGCGATCCGCCGGTACCGCGAACCGCTTCATGCATGTTCAAGAGCCTGACGAAGGCCTCCAGATCGTAGTTGTAGGCCCAAGCCGTCAGCACCGCGTAGAGCGCGCTCTGCTCGTCTTTGAGCGTCTCCAGCAGCGTGGTGATCCGGTCGAAATCCCCCAAGACCACCGCCGCACCCAAGTCGACGCGCCATCCCGGCGGACAGGCTGCCAGGTGGACGGCCAAGGCCTGGGAGGACAACCCGCGGTCGGGTACCGGGGGCGTCGCCGCGCGGATGAAGCAGAGCCCGGCGCAGCGCTCCAGGATGGCGAACAAGTCTTCAGCCCGGAAGGGTTTGCAGGCAAACTCATCACACCCGCAGGCCAGGAATTGATCGCGGTTTTCGTCGAACGCACTGGCGCTGAGCGCCACGATGACGGATTGGACCGCAGCGGGCCGGGCGCGCATCCGCGCTTTGATCTGCCGGGTCGCCGCTTCACCGCAGAGGATCGGCATTCGCATGTCCATGAAGATCACCTGCGGTTGCCAGGTCTCCCAGATCGCGAGTGCGGCCTGACCGTCAGTCGCTTCCCGGATCTCCAGCACCGGGGGTTGCGGATTCAAGGTTTCCAGGAGCGCCCGCAGCGGCGCCCGGTTGTCCTGCTGATCATCCACAATCAGCACCCGGCAGACCGGCTGGCCCGGGGCTAGGGCGACCGCCGCAAATGCAGTGCGGGTCTCGTCTGGTTCAGCAGTGATTGCCGGAGGCAGCGCGATGGTGAAGGTGAAGCAACTCCCCCGACCCGGCCTGCTGTCGACGGCCAGATCTCCCCCCATGAGGCGAACAAACTGGGAACTCAGGGCCAGACCAAGCCCGGTGCCTTCCTGTAATGTTCGACCCGCGGCCGTTTGGGTGAAGGGTTTGAAGACCCGCGTCAGATCCTCAGCGGCGATCCCCGTGCCCGTGTCCAGAACGCTGAACCGGACCTCGTCGCCGCTCGCGCATTCAACGCGCACGGTCACCTGTCCCGCCGACGTGAATTTGACTGCATTGCCAACCAGGTTGATGAGGACTTGGCGCAGGCGTAGCTTGTCTCCGACCACCATCCGGTGCAGCCGCCGGGTCTCGATCGTCAGTTCAAGTCCCCGGTCGCGGACGCGCTGCCTGAAAAACGCCTCGAGATCGGCGATCAGTCCCGGCAGTTCGAAGGGCGCCGCCTGTTGGGTCATGCGCCCGGCCTCGATCTTGGCCAGGTCGAGGATATCGTTGATGAGGGTCAGGAGATGCTCGCCACTGCGCTGGATCGTGACCAGGCCGTCCCGTTGAATGGCATTCAAGCCGGGATCGCGCACCAGGACCTGAGCGAAGCCGAGGATGGCGTTCAGCGGCGTGCGGATTTCATGGCTCATATTGGCCAGGAACATCGACTTGGCCCGATTGGCCGCTTCCGCCTGTTCCTTGGCCACAAGCAACGCCTGCTCGCCGCGCTGCTGTTCGGTCAAGGTCCGCGCCAACTGGATATTGGCATGGCTCAAGCGGGAGATCAGCTCCGCGAAACGCCCGTAAAACCGCATCACCGTATCAACCTTATCGCGACTCCAGCGCGGCACCTGGGTGTAGGCGGCGAGGTAAGCCGCTTCGTCGAATCCATAGCGGCGCGCCTGGGCCCGGAATCCCTCTAAATCCAATGGTTCGTCGTCAAAGAGAAACTGGCCGAGAAACAGATTCCCGATGTGCTTGGTGCCGACCATGATCGGGGTCACCATCTCCCACATGCCGTTTTTGCATCGGTAGGTGCGATAGGCGCCCGGCGCCACGCCCCGCGAGAGCAGCGTATCACTCTCCATGCAGTTACCGACGGTGACCGGATGGACCCGGTGAAAGCGCGTGCAGATCGTCTGCCAGCCGGTGCCGACCAGCACCCGACCCTGCAGATCGATCACGCCCACGCCGATCTGTGTGAGCCGGTAAAATTCGTCCATGATCTGTTGAATCGCGTGACAATCCACGATATCGGCCAAGTCCAGCGTCTCCAGATCCCCGGCCGGGTCCAGCAGCGCGGCGAGCTTCGCCCGGACCCGCCCCTCGCTATCGGCCAATTCGCCGGTCCGTTCCGCCAGGGCGCGATTGGCGCGGCCGGCTGCGGCGAGCGCGGCGGCAACCCGGAGGTGGTTGCGTGTCAGCAGGTACATGGACAGGGCGAGTGCGAGGGTCAGCACTGACCCAGTCACGATGGCGATGAGGCTGACCGCATGTGCTCGCCAACCGGCCGGGTGGGCCACGCACGGCGCGACCCGGAAGATCCAGTCGCTCCCGGCGAAGGTGATCGAACGCACGATTTCGAGGTGACCCGATGCGGCTTCCGGCGCCGGATTCAGTGCGTAGAGCAAGGTGTCAGGGGTCTGGGACGCTGTCGAAAAGATCTGTAGCGAGAGGCGCTTTGACAGCTCGCGATAGTCGCTGAGCAAAAACGCATCAACCGAATCCTGGATCCGGAGCGCCGCGTAGGCCCAGCCCCGCAGGGCCGACCGCCGCTGCGCGACGGTATCCAGCGGGAGACCGTTACGATAGACCGGCACGAAGAGGAGGACCCCCGCCTGCACCTCCCCGTCAACCTCCTGTTTCAACGTCACCCGATCGGACATGGCCGCCCCGTCTTGGTCGCGGGCGCGGGCCGCGGCCGCGGCCCGCACCGGCTCCGTCAACAGGTCGAAGCCGATGGCACGCTGGTTTCGCCAATCAAAGGGCTCCACGTAGATCACCGCCGAGTAAAGATCCCGCTCGCCGGGTGGCCGGATCGCGTAGTCGGGTAGACCTTGGGCGCGCATCAGGGCCACATGGCGCGCCTTGTCGGCGGCCGGCACGACAGCGGCATAGCCGACCCCCTGGAGGCCGGGATAATACTGAGCGAGCCGCAGCCCTTCCACATACCGGCGGAAGCCCTCGCGGCTGACCTCGTCGGCACTCTCGAACAAACCGGCGACCCCTCGCAGGATCTGGGCGTTGGCCGTCATCCGGTGCTGTAAACCGCTCATCACCTCGTTGACGCGCAGCGCGAACTCGGCCCGCTCGATCGCGATCTCCCGCTGGCGCAACTGCGATCCCAACAGCCAGGTGAGCGCCAGACCGCCGACCAGCATCAGCCAGGGCAACCCCTGAAACAGCCGCCGCGCGGACCAGGGATCAGTTACTTCGGACGGCATGGGCCACCTGCCTGGTGCGGGCGGTACCGGCGGATCACTGACCCGAAACGGTGGAACATCAATGCGAAATCCCGCGCCATGGTTGCGTTATTGAGCGATATGATAAGGCGATCGAAGGGTTGTCATGCACCCCGCTGAAAAGCCACCCTGGAGCCGCGCGTGCGCATACTGATCGTAGATGATGTTCCGGATAATATCCGGGTGCTGAGCCGCATGCTGGCCGACGAGGGGCATCAGATCTCCGCCGCCACCAATGGCCGTCAGGCGCTGAAACTCGCCGAGTCCTGTGCGCCGGACCTGATTCTGCTGGATGTGATGATGCCGGAGATGGACGGCTATGAGGCCTGCGCGGCGCTCAAGGCCGACCCCCTGCTGAGCACGATCCCGGTCATCTTCACGACCGCCCTGACCGATACCGAGGACGAGACCCGCGGTTTAGCGCTGGGGGCGGTGGACTATGTGACCAAGCCGTTCAATGAGGCCATCGTCAGATTGCGCGTCCGGACCCACCTGGAACTCAAACGGCAGCGGGACATCCTCGACCAACTGTCCCGTCTGGACGGTCTGACCGGCATCCCCAACCGACGGGCCTTCGACCTGCGGCTCGATCAGGAATGGCGGCGGATGCTGCGTTCCGGTCAAACGTTGGCGGCGGCGATGGTCGACATCGACTATTTCAAGGAGTACAACGACGGCCACGGGCATCTGGCCGGGGACGACTGTCTGCGCCGGGTCGCCGACGCCCTGAGCCAGAACATCAAGCGGGCCGGAGACTTCATCGCCCGCTACGGCGGAGAGGAGTTCATCTGCCTGCTCATCGGGCCGCATGCCCAGGGGCTGTCGGTGGTGGCCGAACAGCTGCGTGCCGACATCGAAGCGCTCCGGATCCCGCACGGCGCGTCAGCCGTTTCCCCCTGGGTTACGGTCAGTATCGGCGCCGCGGTCTGCCACCCGGCGCGGCATGAGCCGCCGGTCAATCTCATTGACGCGGCCGATCGCCAGTTGTTTGCGGCCAAACGACTCGGCCGCAATCAGGTCAGCCTGACCGCCATCTGAAGCGCTCAGAACCGTCGCGCCCGCACCGGGCGCTCGTCCTCATGCAAATCATCGTCAATGCTGAATTCCGGCCCCAGGTCGACGTCCCCGTCGCCGACCAGGGTCGGTTCGCGACGCGCCACCACGACCTCGAGCGGTACGCTCGGCGGTTGCGTGATCCGCTCCGCGGGCTTGGCCGGCGCGGACAGCGGTTTGCCGCGCGCCTGCCGAGCGTCGTCCACCATCATCTGCGACAGACCATGCAGGACCTCACGCACCTCGCCCGGGACCTCCGCGGGCAACTGCGCTTCGACCGCGGCCACGGGTGGCCGCCGGGACGCCATCGCCGCGAGCACCGGCGGCGCGATCTCCGCCACCCGGTAGCTATCGGCCTCGGAAAAACGCACAAAGGGCAACTCGGCAGCGGCGCAGATCTGATCGAGCGCATTCCGGGGCGGCCCGCGGCGCAATCGCGAGCGCGGCGCCAGATTGACGGCACAGACGATGGCACCGGTCTGCGCCGAACAGATCAGGAAATCGAAGTGCCGGTTCCACAGCCGCTCCAAGGCGCGCCGTCGGCTACGCCGATCCAGCCGCGGGCGACGGCGCAGACCGATCACATCGACCGCCCGCACCCGGCCGTAGACCCGGTAGTCGCGGCCCACCGCGCGTTCGAGCACCACCAGGAAGGCGCGCTGTGCCGGGGAAAACAGCAATTCGTCCACCACATAGGGCAGCCGATAGCGACGGCCCAGGCGCTTGCGCAAGCTGAGTACGAAGGCCAGGAGTACCAACACCCCGAGTCCGAGCAAAACGTAAAAATAGCCCAATTCAGTCGCCCTCGGCCGCGCCGACAAACCCGCGGCGGGTGATGTTCAAGATGCCGAGACGCCAATCGACGAAACAGCGAAAACAAAGACTTGAAAGCTTACACGAACCACCGGATGCAAGTCACGTGCAACGACACCAAACCGACCCGGGCGATGAGGGTTACCGCCCGTCGGCACGGCGCCGCGATCCGCCGATTGACACGAGTCATTTCGACGGGGTAGCTTTCCGCTGATGTATCCCGCCCCTACCGTCGCTCTTCCCGACGCACATTCGGATGCCCATCCGCATGCGCTCCCCGTTGCGCGCATTCTGAGCGCGCGTGTCACCACCCTCGGACAGGACCTGCTGCGACGTTATGGTCAGCGGGTGCACAAGCTCGCGATCAATGCCGGCTTCACCTGCCCGAATCGCGACGGCTCCAAGGGGCGTGGCGGCTGCACTTTCTGCAACAACCAATCCTTCAGCCCCCACGCGCAGGAAGCGCCGTCGGTCGCGGATCAGATTGCCGCCGGACGCGCCGTGCTCGCCCGCCGCACCGGAGCGCGCCGCTTCATCGCCTACTTCCAGGCCTATACCAACACCTACGACGACCTCGCGCGGCTGCGTGCACGCTACGACCAGGCGCTGGCGCTGCCGGACGTGATCGGGATCTCGGTCGGCACCCGCCCGGACTGTGTTCCGGAACCGGTGCTGGATCTGCTGGCCGGCTACCGCCGCCAGGGCAAGGACGTGTGGCTGGAGCTCGGCCTCCAATCGGCCGACGACCGCACCCTGGCACGGGTCAATCGCGGCCACGGCTTCGCCGAGTTCCGCGCCGCCACCCGCGCGGCCCATCGGCGCGGCCTGCCGGTCTGTGCCCACCTGATCATCGGGCTGCCCGGCGAGGGCCGCGACGCCGCCATGGTCAGCCTGGAACGGGTGCTGGAACTGGGAGTGGAAGGTCTCAAGGTGCACCCCTTGCATGTGGTCCGGCATACCCGCCTGGCCCTGGAGTGGCGGCACGGCGACTACCGCCCGCTGGAACTGGACGACTACGTCGCCATCTGCGCCGACCTGATCGAGCATACGCCGCCGAACGTGATCTTCCATCGCCTGACCGGCACCGCCGCCCGGTCGATGCTGCTGGCGCCGGACTGGTGCGCACTGAAATGGGCGGTGTTGAACCGTATCGAGGCCGAACTGCACCGCCGCGGCACGCGCCAGGGAGAACGCTGCGCACCACCGTCGCAGCCCCTGTTGGCTCGCACCGCCTGACTCTCTCCATTCATACAGAGAACCGAATATCATGGAACTCGTCTGCCCCGCCGGCAATCTGCCCTCACTCAAGGCTGCCGTGGACAACGGCGCCGACGCCGTCTATATCGGCTTTCGCGACGACACCAACGCCCGTCACTTCGCCGGACTCAACTTCGGCGATAAGCAGATCCAGGAGGGTCTGCGCTATGCCCGCGATCGCCAGGTCAAGGTCTTCGTCGCCGTCAATACCTACGCCCAACCCCAGGGCTGGGAGCGCTGGACCAATGCCGTCGACCGGGCGGCCGACCTGGGCGTGGATGCGCTGATCCTGGCCGATATGGGGGTACTCGACTACGCGGCGGAGCGCCACCCGGAGTTGCGGCTGCATCTGTCGGTGCAGGCGTCGGCCACCAGTCCGGCGGCGATCCGCTTCATGCACCGGCATTTCGGCATCCGCCGCGTGGTGGTGCCGCGCGTCCTGTCCATCGCCCAGGTCGCCCAGCTGATCAAAGAGAGCCCGGTGCCGATCGAAATCTTCGGCTTCGGCAGCCTGTGCGTGATGGTCGAGGGGCGCTGCCTGCTGTCCTCCTACGCCACCGGCCAGTCGCCCAACACCTTCGGCGCCTGCTCGCCCGCCGCGCATGTGCAGTGGAGCGACACCCCGGCCGGCCAGGAGACCCGCCTGGGCGGCATCCTGATCGAGCGGCGCGACCGGAACGAACCGGCCGGCTACCCGACCATCTGCAAGGGCCGCTATGAGGTCGAAGGCGAGACCCGCTATGCCATCGAGGAGCCCACCAGCCTCAACACCCTGGACCTGCTGCCGCAGATCATGAGCGCCGGGGTCGCCGCCATCAAGCTGGAAGGCCGTCAGCGCAGCACGCGTTACGTCTCGGACGTCACCCGGGTGTGGCGCGACGCCATCGACTCCTGCCGACGCAACCCCGCGGCCTTCAAGCCCAAGACCGACTGGATGGACACTCTGGCGCGCGTCTCCGAAGGCACCCAGACCACCATCGGACCTTACGAGCGGACCTGGCACTGAGGCCCCCGGCCAGCCGCCAACCGCCGGACCACTCGCGGCCCTGCCGGCCAGCCGCAAGCCGGCCGCCACCGCGCGCGGCCGGTTCCGTTTTCACCCCGGATTCAAAGTAAAGTCAACATCGAGCGAACGCCATGCCGACGGACATCCATTCATCCATTCCACCGCATCCGCGCCTGTCGCTCGGGCCGCTGCTCTACTACTGGCCGCGCGAGCAGGTCCTGGACTTTTACGCGGAAATGATCGAGACCCCGGTGCAGGTTATCTACCTGGGGGAGACCATCTGTTCCAAGCGCCGCCTCCTGCGCCCGGAAGACTGGTGGGACCTGGCGGAGCGGGTGGCCGCCAGCGGGCGCGAACCCGTGATCTCCACCCTCGCCCTGATCGAATCCGAGGGGGAACTCAAGACCCTGGAGCGGCAGTGTGCCGACCGCCGCTTCCTGATCGAAGCCAATGACCTGGCCGCCCTGGACTTCCTGGAGGGCCGGCCGTTCGTCACCGGCCCCTCCATCAATCTCTATAACCAGCGCACGCTGGGCTTTCTGGCCGCGCGCGGTCTCAAGCGCTGGGTGCTGCCGGTCGAACTGGGCCGCGCCACGGCGATCGACCTGATGAGCGTCCGGCCGGCCGGTGTCGAGTGCGAAGTCTTCGCCTTCGGTCGGCTGCCGCTCGCCTACTCGGCACGCTGCTTCACGGCCTACAACAACGGCCAGGGCAAGGATCAGTGCGAATTCCGCTGCGGCGAACACCCGGACGGGTTGCTCATCACCACCCAGGAGGGTCAGCCCTTCCTGGCACTCAACGGCATCCAGACCCAATCGGCCGCCACCCACAGCCTGCTCGCGTCACTCGACGACGTGACCGCACTGGGCATCGACCTGTTGCGCATCAGCCCGCAATCCCACGACACCGCGGCGATCGTCAGGACCTACGCCGCCTGTCTCAGCGGCGACCTCTCGGCAGCGAACGGTCTGACCAGGCTGCGCGACCTGGCACCGGACGGGCTGGTGGACGGCTACTGGAGCGGCGCGGCGGGGATCGCCGCGACCGCGGCACTGACGGGCGGTTGAGCCGCGCCGGTCGGCGTTGTCGGAGGAGACCAATCGATGCCGTCATCACTCACGCGCCCGGATTTCCTGCGCCTGCTCGAGATCGTCGAAAGCCATCCCGAATTCCGCACCGAGCCGGGCCGATGGCACCTGGTCGACCGCGCTTTCAGAGGGATCGAACGCGGGTCGGCCGCCCGCCGCGGTCTGAACCTGGCGGGCGCCACCGGCCAGGCGGCCACCGCGCTGGTCACCCGGCTGGACAGCTTCGGTCGTCTCGGGGACCGACACAGCCTCGCGCTGGTCCTCGAGGTGATTCGCGCCGACAGCAGCGCCGATCTGCACCCGGACCTGGACCGACTCATCGCCGTGCTCGATGGGCAGCACACCACCACCCCAAACCAGCGCACCGGCACTATCCTGCACCTCTCCGACCTGCACTTCGGCACACCGGCGGATGCCCGCAACTGGCACAGCCAGCTCGCCGAGGACCTCCGACGCGAACTGGACTGTGATCGGCTGGATGGACTGATCTGCTCCGGCGACCTGGCCACCTTCAGCACCGCCGCGGATTACGCCGCCGCGGTCGCGTTTCTCACCTATCCCGAGCAGTTCAGCTTCCACCACTGGGCGGACCTCGACCTGCTGGTGCTCGGACTCAACTCCGCCTGGGCGATCGACCACCATCACCGCGACCGCGCCGGCATCCATCCGGAGGCCATCAGCCAAGCGCTGGATCAGTTACACACCCGGCCGGACTGGGCCGGCTGTCTCAAGATCGCTGTCTGGCACCATCCGCTGAACAGCGGCGAGCCGAGCCGCATCACCGACCACGGCTTTGTCGAACGCCTGGCCCTGGCCGGATTCCGGCTCGGCCTGCACGGCCACATCCACCGGGCCGAGCGCGATCAGTACCGCTACGATCAGTCCCCCGGCGGGCGGCGGCTCGACCTCCTCGCCGCCGGCACCTTCGGCGCCCTCAGCCGCGACTGGGTGCCGGGCTATCCGCTGCAATACCAACTGCTGCGCCTGACCCCGGCCGGTGCCGGGCGCCGGCTCACCGTCGCAACCCGCCGCCGGGCGGCACCCAACGGCGCCTGGCAACCGGATGCTTGCTGGTTCCAGGGGCCGGGGCAGGACCCGCTGCCGCGCTATACTGTCGACCTGTGAGCACGGCCCGGGATGGGGTTCGTTCCTCACCGCTTCCTACCCTGTGCGAGACGTGCCCGCAGGGCCGCCAGGTCGTGCTCCAGGCGCTGCCGGGCCTGGGCCTCGGCGTCGGCCCGCCGGGTCTGCTCGACCGCCCGCTGCGCTTCGGCATCAGCCCGCTGCGCTTCGGAATCCGCCCGGTTCACGGCCTCGCGTTTGGCCTGCGCCTCGGCCTCGGCCCGCTGCGCCTCGGCGTTGGCCCGGTTCACGGCCTCGCGTTTGGCCTGCGCTTCGGCATCGGCCCGCCGTGCCTCGGCTCTAGCCCGCCGCGCCTCGGCGTTGGCCCGATTCACGGCCTCGCGTTTGGCCTGCGCCTCGGCCGCCGCGCGCTCCCGATCCGCGCGCCAACCGGGCAGGACGAAGCCGGCATAGACCGGATCGTCACGCAACGCTTCCAGACCCGGTCGGCGCGCCAGGTCGGTCGGGCGGAATTGCAGCCCCGGCAGCACCCGCGAGCAGATGACCCCGGCCTGCGGTGCGATGGGCGTATAGAACCCGGCGGCGGTGCGGGTGTAGAAGGCCTGGTGGTCGGGATGCTTGTGCAGGATGTAATACTCGGGCACGCCCCCGGCGGCGTATTCGGCTTTCTTGGTCACGGTGTCGCGCACGATGCCGCTGCGCTCCTGGTCGGACAGGGCCTCGATACAGAGGTCGAAAACCCCGTGGTAGGAGCAGTCCAGGGGCAGCAGCGGCTGGGGATTGTCGTTACGGACCACGCCGAAATCGGGCTTGCGGATGACGGTGCCGCTCGGCAGCGGCAGCCGGAAACCCATCTCCAGGCCGACCAACTGCGCGCAGGGGTGGGTGCGCAGGAAGTGCCGCACCAGTTCGCCGAACCAGGCATAGACCAGAAAGGTCTCGTAATCGGACACCGGTTTCTCCTCCAGGCGGCCGTTGTTCCACTCGTAATGGTGGTCCGACTCCAGGTAATAGGTGGTCCAGTAAACCGCCTCCGAGACCAGGAGACCGTCCGCGGAACCCGCCGCGGGCAGGCGTCGGGGCGGCGGGGCCGGGACCTGCGGCGCGGGTGCGAGTTCAGTGGCAGCGCTGGGAGACATGGGCGGCAGGCGTCCGGTCTTGGAATTGCAGGAATCAAGCCTAGCACGAAGCGGGCGGGATCGGCACCGGCGGGCGTCGCCGGTGACGTTGGGGTGAGCGAACCCCAACGCTTCCCCGTCCATGGGTTAGCGAATTCGCCACCCGTGTGGGGGGATGCGGTTCGAGTACTCACCGCATCCTACTGCGCGACCGGAGCGGGTTGAAAATCGTTGCGATCGTTGTGTCTTTGTGGGAGAACTGCGCTTCTGATGACGAACAGCAGGGCACCAGATCACCCCAGCCACACCCAGCGCAGCCGCGCCGTCGAACTGCTGTGCGCACAACCCGAGTTCAATACCGAGGACGGCCGCCTCGCCCTCTTCCAGGCTGCCTTTGGCGGGGTCGCGGAGGCCGAACCCCTCATCGAACGCCGCCCGGATCTGAACCGCGGCCCCTATCATGCCGCGGTGGCCCTGGTCGACTACCTGGCTGGCTGCGGCTGTCTCGGCGGCCGGCACGCCCTCGCACTCCTGCTCGATCAGATCCGGACCGGGACCGGCACCGACCGGCAACCCGCGATGGCCTCCCTGACCCGCGACCTGGACGCGCTCTGCGACCGACTCCCGGACACGACCGACTGCCCGTACCGCGACCTGCGCGCCTTCCGGGAGCAAGACGCGCACCTGTTTTTCGGGCGTGAGACCTTCATCCAAGACCTGGTGACCGCGGTGGACGCAAGCCCCCTGGTCGCCGTGGTCGGCCCCTCGGGCAGCGGCAAGTCCTCCGTGGTCCAGGCCGGTCTGATCCCGGTGCTGCGGCAGCGCGGCGGCTGGGAGATCGGCATTCTCAGGCCGGGAGACGATCCCTGGGGCAATCTAGCCGACTGTCTGGTGGACCTGCTGGGAGACACCTATCCGGACGGCCCGGAGCGCCAGCGCGCAGTCAAAACGCTGGCAGCCGATCTCGTGCCCGGCCCGGACGGGGCGGCCGGGCTGCCCTCCAGACTCACCCTGCCGGACCTGATTCGCCTCATCTGCAAGCAGCGGCAGCGGGAGCAGGTGCTCCTGGTGGTGGATCAGTGGGAGGAACACTACACCCACCAGACGACATCGACCCGCGCGGCCGACCCCACGCGCGCGACCGGGCGCGAGACCATCGGCCTCGCCGCCGCCGGCCGGTTCGCCGATAGCCTGATCGCCGCCGCCGCGGCCACCCCGCTGCGCGTCGTCCTCACCCTGCGGGCGGATTTCTACCACCTGCTGCTGGCCCATCGGCCCCTGGCCGACGCCATTCGGGGCGCCGGTCTGGTTTCATTGAGCCCCATGACTCGCGACGAACTGGAACAAGCCATCGTCGGCCCCGCCCACGCGGTCGGCCTGGAATTCGAGGGCGGACTGGTCGAGCGCATCCTCAATGACGCGGGCCGGGAACCGGGGCAACTCCCACTGCTGGAGTTCTGTCTCTCCCGACTCTGGGCCAGACGTCAGGACGGGTGCCTGTCCCATGCGGCCTATCAGGCCATCGGGGCCGTCGGCGGCGCCATCGTCCAACATGCGGACGCGGTCATCGACCACCCCAAGACAGACCACGAGCGGGCGCGCGATCTCTTCCTGCGGCTCGTCCAGCTCGACAAGGCCGCCCCCGACACCCGCCGCCGGGCCACTCTGGCGGAGGTCGGCGCGTCCGCCTGGTCGCTGGTGACCCAGCTGGCCGACGCCCGCCTGCTGGTCACCGGCCGTGACGCCGCGGGCGAGCAGACCCTGGAGGTCGCTCACGAGGCCCTGATCCGCACTTGGCCGCGCCTGCGCGACTGGCTGACGGACGCGCGCGACGGGCTGCGCCTCACCCGCGAGATCGAGCGCGCCGCGGCCGTCTGGGCGAACAAGGGCCGCGCCGCCGACCACCGCTGGCCCGACTCCAGGGTGATGGAGGCCGCCCCGGCGCTCACCCGGATGGCGGCCCGTTTTCCACTGGGCGAGCGGGAGCGCGCTTTTCTCGGACCCATGACGCCGGACGACCTGCTCGCCCGCCTCGCGGACCCCGCCACCGACCACGGCGACCGCGCCCGGATCGGCGACCGGCTGAACCTCCTGCCGAGCGACGACCCCCGCCCCGGGACCGGACTGCGCCCCGATGGCGTACCGGACATCCAGTGGTGCGCGGTCCCAGGCGGCACGGTGACATTGGAGATCGATACCGCGGGATACGGGTTCTGGTCCAGGCTGCGCCGCCGGAGCCGCCCGCGATGCGCCGTCGCCCCCTTCCGCCTGGCCCGATACCCAGTCACGGTCCGCCAGTGGCGGGCCTTTCTGGATGACTCGGACGGCTTCGCTGCGCTGATTCGCAAGCCCTAAGGGGTCGAACCCGGCCGCCAAATCGGGGGCGACAACCACCCGGCGGTCAATGTCGCCTGGGTGGAGGCGATGGCCTATTGCCATTGGCTCAACCAGCAATTGGGTCAGGCCGCCGCCGACACCATCCGGCTTCCCACCGAGTGGGAATGGCAGCAGGCAGCTGGCAGCGGCAAGCCGGACTGGCAGTATCCATGGGGACCTGACTGGTTGGACGGGCGCGCCAACACGAGCGAGAGCACGCTTGGCCGATTGACCGCGGTGGGGCTCTATCCAGAGGGCGCCTCCCGGCAGGGGGCGATCGACCTGGCCGGCACTGTCTGGGAGTGGTGTCTGAACCGCTTCTACCGGCCGGAGTTCGCCAGGCCGGGCGGCGATGCAGGCCGTGTCTTGCGCGGGGGCTCCTGGAATAGTTCCCCAGCCAACGCGCGTGTCGTCTACCGCTACTGGCGCGACCCGGCGAACCGTAGCGGCACGGTTGGGTTCCGTGTGGTGTGTGCGTGCCCCATTCACTGATCACTGGACACTGATCCTCTGGTCACTCCGACCGCGCGCAGCGCGGTCGCGCCATTCTTTTTTACATCGTTATCAACAGGTCGGCGGTCGGACCGCCGTCGCCGCCGGAACCGGCTGAGGTTTGTCGCGTCGGCCGACCGATCGCGGATGACCCGGCCGCCAGGATCGGGCACGATCGTGTCGATCCGTCCGTCCAAACCCCCAGGGGGGATCTGGTGACTATCGCCATCCAAACTGAGCTTCCGGACTGAGCGTTCCGACGCCCGCTGCAAGGTGCAGTTGGTGCTATCCTTGGGATCAATTGATACGGACGTGACGAAATGATCGAAACACAACGCATTGCCGAGGCCATGGGTGGGGCAGCGGTGCTCGGGCAGGCTATTGGCTCGCTGAGCATGCTGGAGGCGGCCGTGCATCGGGGGCTGCCCAAGGCCGCTCTCACACAGGTCGTCGCGCGCGCGGTGGCGGACCCCGGCGAACGCCGTCGGCTGCTGCACGGGATTGTCTCTGAAGCGACCTACAAGCGCCGCCGGGTCCTGAGTCCACAGGAAAGCGAGCGGACCGAGCGGCTGGCACGCGTGGTGGCGACCGCGGACTATATCTGGGATGACACGGACGCGGCCCGGCGCTTCCTGCACGAACCGCACCCGATGCTCGAGGGCCGCGCACCGCTCGACCTTGCGCTCACCGAGTTGGGTGCCCGGCGGGTGGAGGATCTCCTGTGGCGTTTATTCCATGGACTCCCGGCCTGAACTGCCGCTGACCGCCTACCGCATCGCCGACGGACGCCATCCGCTGTTCGATGGCACGGGTGCCGCCCTGCATGGCGCACGCTGGAATTCACCGGGGAAACCGGTGATCTACGCGGCGACGACCTACGCGGGAGCCATGCTGGAGGTCCTGGTGCGAGCCGGCAGCGGTCGCGTGCCGCGGCACTTTCAGTGGATTGCCATCCGTATCCCGTCCGGTGTCGCATATGAACGCATTGAGCCGGATGGACTGCCCGGATGGGATGGGGATGACTGGTCCGTGCCGCGGTGCGCCGGCGATGCCTGGCTGCGCACGGGGCGCAGCGCCGCCTTGTTCGTCCCGTCCGTGGTGACGCGGCGGGAGTTCAATGTCCTGATCAATCCGGGGCACCCCGACTTCAGCCTGATCGATGCCAGTGCTCCCCAGTCCGTGGTTTGGGATCAGCGTCTGTTTGACCGATAGAGCGGGTCCGAAAAGATTGCCCACAGCTCACCGCTGTTTCCAGGGTGACTAGCGATCCAGTGATCAGCGGATGGGGGCCGCGCACACCAAGCGGAATCCGAAGTCGTGGTCCCGGCTGCGCGGATGGTAAGGGAAGCGGTAGCCCGCGCGCGCGAGGGACCGGACGTCAAACCAGGAACCGCCGCGCACTACGCGCGACACGACGCCGCCCAGCTGGATGCGCTGCGGTTTCGCATACTCGTTCAGGCACCATTCCCAGACGTTTCCGGAGAGGTCCAGCACCCGTTCTTCCACGGATGCCCCCTGGGGATAGATCCCCACCGCCGAGGTCCGACCCAAAGAGTGAGGTCCGTCATGCACCCAGGTCTCGTTAATATTGGCCATGCCGACCCGGTAGCCATCGTTCCAGGGGTATTCACGTCCGCTGGTGCCGCGGGCCGCACGCTCCCATTGCCATTCGGTCGGCAGGCTCACGGGAAACCCCAACCGCTCGCCAAGCCAGGCACAGAAGGCCATGGCCTCGTGCCAACTGACCGTCTCGCGGGGGTGATTGGGGAGGTCCCAGGCGGGCGCGGCGGGATTGCGCTGCGGATCGGTAAGCGCCCGCCACCAACGATCGTTGGCGTAACCTTCCGGGTCAGCGAGGAAGGCCCGGAACTGGGCGTTGGTCACTGGGAAGCGGGCGATCTGGAAGGGGTCGACCCGGCGGCGTTCGCCGTCCTGGTAGAGGAACTCACCCCCGTCAATAGGTACCCAATCGATGTCCGGCAGGCCCGCAGCGGTGAGCCCGACGCCGCGGCGGTTATCCAGACCCAGTTGCCCCAGCGCGCGGCCCACCGCGGCGCGAGCCTCAGGGGCGGGGTCGGTCACCACGTCGGTGAGACGGGGCAACCAGGCGGCGCGCAGTTCGTCGAGGAGGGCCGGGCGCTCGGCCACCTCGGCACCCGAATCCAGCAGACACTGGGCGGCAAGCTCCGGTTGGGCATCCCGCAACCAGCGGATGATCGGGGCACAGTCCTGCGGATGGAGCCCGGCCAGGAGCGCCGCGGACTCCTCCCAGCCGCTGCGTTTCCACCAGGCCGCGGCCGGCCAGAGGTCGGTCGCGTGCAGGGTACCGTCGCGCAAACGCGCCTGCATGGCGCGGGCGGTGAAATACTCCTGCAGAAGCTGGTGGCGGAAGCGCAGCCCGTCACTGCCCTCCAGCAGGGTGGCATCCAGCGCCTTCTTGAGCAATGACTCGCCGCCCAGGGCTGACCGGGCTTCCGTGCGGGTGACGAGGGTCAGGACGCCGGGGTCTACCGCGTCGACGCCGCCTTCCGCGCTGCGCCGCCCCTGCATGACCCAGGCGAGCCCGGTGAGTGCCGCGAGTAAGCGCTCCCCGACCGGGGTGTAGCGCGCCGACCCATCAGGGTCACCCCCGGCAGCCGCCAGCCCTTCCCGACGCAGCAGGTTTTCGACGAAACGATCGAACAGATCGCCGCGATTGCGCGGCAGGATCCCGCCCCGGTCGTGCCATACCAAATAGAGCATGGTGAGCATGAAGGGATTGGCGGCGAGGCGCAGCAGACCGCGAGGGTCGCGGACGTGGCGACGCCAGAGGGCATCCTGCGCCGGGCCGGTCTTGCCGGAGATATCGGGCGACTCCCGCGGGATGTCGGGGGCGTTCCAGAACAGGTCCTCGTCCGCGCCGGCGGCACGCCAAGCGGCGAGCACGGATTCCAGGGCCGGGTCGCCGGCCAGTTGCCAGAAGAGCCCCTGGGCGCGAGACTTGCCATGCACCGGGTCGGCACGGGTCAGCCAGTGGACAAGCACGTCGCGCACCCGCTGGGGGCTCAGGGGTTGAAGGGTCAGGGTGTCGAACCCCAGGTCGAGGTCGTCGACATAGTCGTCGGCGCGGCAGGAGACTACCACCGGGCTAACTGCGGGCAGAGTCCCGAGAAAGGCGCGGAGGGCCGCTCCCTTGGCGGCACGCTGGGCGGTGGGGACTTCGTTCAGACCGTCCAGAAGCAGGATCAGGCGCCCGGCCTGAGCGAGTGCCGCGGCGGCAGCGCCCACCCCAGGGGCCTGGACAGCCAGAAAGGCGGCCAGGTCCTCGCCGCCCGTCCAGGCCCCCAGGTTGACCAGGATCGGCAGCGGTGCGGCAGGCTGCTCCAGGGCCGCAGCGGCCCGGTCGGCGGCCAGCCGTCTCAGGGTGGTGCTCTTGCCGGCACCGGGCTGACCGAGCAGGGCGGCGCGCGGGACCTGGCCGAAAGCCTCCAGGATGTGGGGATAGTCGCGGGTCTCAACGGGCGGCTCGCACTGGGTTGGCGCCCTGCGGCGCAGTCCGCTCAACAGGGCGATGTCGTCCTGATCCTCCAGGTCTGCCGCGACGGGGATGGCCGCGGCACAGCGGGCGACCCCGCGCAGCGAGGCGTATTTGGCGGCCTTTGCCCGGCAGTCGGCAAGCAGAGCCTGCAGGTAGGCGTGCTCCTCTTCCCGGCCCGGCAGGGCGCAGCGTCCATCCAGGAGCGGCGGTAGGTCGATCAGGTCCGGCGGTGGGTGGGTGCCCCGCTCTTCGCGGAGGGTGACGAGCAGACGGGAGAGTGCATGGCGGCGGCCGTCGGTACAGCCGAAGTCCATCAACCGGCTCACGCAGTGGGTGGCGAACTCATCGGCCGAACCCGCGTTGTTCAGCCGGCCCCTGGGGTCATGCGTCAGTCCCTGGAAGGCGCGGTCCAGGATGGCCTGGCGCTGTTCCGCCGTGAGTCCGGTGAAACAGTCGGCGAGCAGCCGCCTGGCGCGGTCCGCCGGCTCCGCCTGCTTGTCGTCGTCCCGCTGCATCAGTGATACCAGTCGTTGCGTGCTTCCACGATGGTCTATGGTCGCGTGTCGAGGCCCCTTAACCGGCAAACTCCTGCGGCGGTTACTCCATGGACTCCCGGCCTGAACTGCCGCTGACCGCCTCTGCTATCGCCTTCGTGCCTGATATCCAGACAGACCTTGGTGTAGGGGCGGGTTTGAAACCCGCCCCTTGTATGTACGTCCGGTTATCACGTCCGAATGCGATACGCCAACCGATACGCCTCAATCGAAGAGCTTGGCCTCGCGGAAACGGCGGATCAGCGTCTGTTTTTTCGCGTGCTTGGCGGACAGCACGGCCATCCGCTCCCTGAACGCGGCGGTCTGCTGGTCCAGAGCGGCCAGGTCACGCAGGTCCTGCAGCTTCGCGACCGCCTGCCCGTAGCTGCTGGTCTGCCGGGTCTCGATCAGGGTCTCGATCGTCTGCCACAGTGCGTCCTCACGGCCGCGCAAGCCCTGGAGATAAAGCCGCCGACGTTTCGCCTCCTCGGCCTCCTGGCGGGCCTTGGTGGCGGCGCGCTCGCGGGCCGCGTGCGCGCGGCGTTCACCTTCGAGCTGTTTGGCGCGGCGCCACAGTGCGGCGGCAGTGCGGCGTTCGGCCTGTCCGGAGTGGGCGGGGTTGGCCGCGCCCAGTTCCCACTCGGCCCGCTGTCGCAGGGCGGCGAGGGGGTAGGGACCAGCGGCGACCAGCAGCTCGGTGAGCAAGGCGTCCTTGTGGGTCGGCGACAGGGCCTGGACCCAGCCGGCGAAAGCGGCCTGGTCCGGCCTGGCCTCCTGAAGCGGGGCACTGCGCTCGGCCGCGACGGCGAGCAGGTCCGGCCCGATGCGCAGGAAGTCCGCCAGCGCGCGGTGCGCTGCATCGAGTTCCGCGAGACCGGGCGGGACTGGAGGCTCCGGGCTCAGGTCCTCCGCATCATGGATGCCGCTCAGCCAGCCGAGGTAAAGACTGCGCCGGTCGCCCGCAATCAGCGCCGAGCGCAACGCCGCGAGTGAACCAAGCGAGTAGGACTCGCCCTCCCAGTCGGGCTCCTCGATCTCCGACGTGAAGGAGAGGATGGTGTGATCGCCCGCCTTCCGGATCTCCAGGGCCTCTTCCGAGGCGTAGTCACGGATCTGGTGTGGGGGCAAGAGCGCGGCCGGCAGACGCAGCATCAGCCAGTGCGAGCCCCAGTTGGCGAAATAGAGGAAGGCGTCGAAATACTGCTCCATCCAACGTCTGGGATCGCCCTTCAAATCGCCCCAGTGATACTCGTTGAAGAAACGGGTGGAGCTGATCTCGGCGCGGGTGGAGCAGCGCCGCAGTTGGGCCATCTGCTCGTCGGTCAGTGGTTGGTCGAGTGCCAGGAATTCGTAGTACTGATATTCGCTCATGGCGGTTGATGACCCAGGCCCACCGGCTCAGCGCCCCAGCAGCCGATCCAGCCCGCGAATCAGAGGCGCGACCCGCGCCGGCGGCTCGAACGCATCGAGGAAGTTCTTGAGATAAAGTCCCAATTCGGTGTCACCCGCCATCCGCAGTCGGCGCTGGAAGAACAAGGTGTCCGCGTCCTCCCGCCGCGCGGCCAGCAACAGGAACTCGTGGAGCCCGCCGGAGATGCTGGCATCCGCGGGCGCGCCTTCGCCGAAACCGCGAATGCGCCCGGCGCCGAACCCCAGGCGATAGCGGATACCCAGATCGCTGATCTCGATACCGACGGTGCGGCCCTTGAGGAAATCGAGCTCGCCATCGGTGATCGCGTCCTTCATGACCTGATTGAGCGTCAACGCGAGCGCCTGGCTATGGGCCAGGGTCGGCAGCAGGCGCAGGGGCGCGGAGAGGGTGGTCAGGAGGCGCGGGCGTAGGTTCATGGGGAATGTCTCAGGCGGCCGTGAAGGGGATCACAAAGCCGTGCATTGTCGCGCGGCGGGAGGCTTTGCGCGAGTCATCAATGTTGGAAGTGGCCAGTGGCCTGTGGCCACTAACCACTAACCACTAACCACTACCAGATCAGACCTTGACCCCCAACGTCTGCTGAATATTCGCCACCACCGCGGCATCGAGCCCGGTCTTCTTGGCCAGGTCCGCCAGGTAGGCCTGCTCTTGGGGGGTATCGACTTCGATCGCCAGCAGCGATGCGGCATAGATTTGCGCCGCCGCTTCCTGGTTGGGGATCTGCGCGACGAAGGCATCGAGATCGAGCGGCTGACGCAGTTCCTTCATGATCCAGGCCTCGGCATCACCGTCCATGCCCGCTTCTTTCAGCTTGCCGACGATCCGCATGATTTCCTCCGCGCTCACCTCGCCGTCGGCCTTGGCGGCATTGATCATGCCCCGCATGATCAATTCGGCGTTGTTCGCCAGGACCTGCGCCTCGGCCGGGGTCTCCGGCGTCTTCATCCCGACCGGCACGGCACCGCCGGTGAACTGCGGGACGCCCCCTTGCGCGACCGCGGGGCCTTTTCCCGCCTCGGTGAACGCCTTGTAGGCGACACCGGCCAGCAGCGCCATGGCACCGCCTTTGACGGCCCCCGAGACCGCACTGCTGCCCCCGCCGAGCAATGACCCCAGCACGGCTCCGAGACCCGCGGCCTGGGCCGGGTTCTGCGCGGCGCTGCCCAGGGTGCTCTTGGCCTTGTCCATGACGTTGGCCAGGATGCCGGAGGCGCCGCCCTGACTGTTGACCATGTTGCCGAGATTGGCCTGAAGGTCTTTGAGCACGTTCCCGACCCGGTTTTCACCGGACTGGGACATCATGTTCTGCATGAAAGTACCGAGTGTGTCGCTCAGATTGGCCATGGGTTGCTCCGCTTCGCTCTCGTGTGGTGATTCGGTGAGGCCCGGTCGGGACCTTCAGGGGCCAGAGATCGCTGTCCCGGCCCGCGCGGAAACATGGCGCTCGCGTCAGCGGATTTCCAGCGGCCGGGAACCGGAAATGATTTCCGCGCCGACACGCGCGGTCAGCCGACGACATCCGCCTGCACCGCCTCCGGCGGCGCAACCCGATCACCCGGGACCAGCCCCAGCACCCGATCGGCTCGGCCCTGATTGACCGCCAGTTCCACCAGACCCAGGGCGTTCTCGTACCAGAAGGCCTCGCCCGGCAGCGCCTCGCAGAAGGTCCGCACGCGGCGCAGACTGCACTCTCCCACCTGCATACGCGCATCCACGGGGAAGCACGCGGCTTGCAGACCGCACATCAGGTTGCCGTAGGTATCGACATAGACCACGGCCGGCAGGGCGTCCGGCCAGTCCGCGCCGCTCAGGCGATCGATGGCGACCTGGCGCAGCGTCGGGGCTTCGCCGCGGCACAGGGCCGCGGCCACCGGCGCGAACCAATCGCGGCCCTGAAAGCTGGGTGACTGACCGGGCGGCTGCCAGTCGATCCAGGACGCGCGCGCCCCCGATGACCGTCGCGCGACCCGACTCAAGAGTCCGTTGTCCGGACCGACGAACAGATCACCGCCGGCCGCCAGCACCAACCCGTGCCGATCGCCGCCCACGCCGGGATCGACCACGCAGAGGTAGAGGGTGCCGCGCGGCAGATCGCGGACCAGGGCGGGCAGCAAATAGGCGGCCAGATCGGGCCGGAATGGCGGAAGATCATGGACCAGGTCGATGATGGGCAGCCCCGGCACGCCGTCGCTGAGCCGCGCGATCACTTGACCCACGTAGATGCCGGCACCGAAGTCGGTCACCAGCGCGATTCGTTTGATGCCGACGCCGATCGTCACCGAAAAAAGCCCAGAGACTCCCAGGGGTGACCGCTCCAGCGCACCCGCGGGAGCGGCGGGACACGCACGGGAGGGGCGCCGTCCTCTGATGCGATCACGGACTGCCGCATCGCGCCGGTTGGCTCGCAACGACACACCCCCAAGACCGCCAACAATTGGTCCCCGGCGAACAGGAGCGGAACGTAAGCCCGCAGCCAGGAGGGGATGCCGGCCTCCTGAAAGATCTTCTTGAGCGGCCGATTGTGGCCACTGTCGCATGGCCGACAGGTCAGTTCAGTGACCCCGAAGCGGACCAGCAAGGGCTCGGGTTGAGCAGCGGGCCAGCCGGCCCCGCCGTCATCCGGGAACCGTTCCAAGGTCCCCAGACCCGCGGGCAGATCGAGCACCGGCCCCTCCCAGCGACACGCCAGATCGATCGGTGCCGGGGGCAGCGGACGCAGCGCGAACAGGTCCTGACGGTAGCGGCGCACCTCGCAACCCGGCCAGGCCACCAGCGGATCGGCGTCCGGTCGCGCCGTCAGGACCTCGTTGACGATACGCCCCAGGTGGACGGTATCGGGCAAGCGGAACCCCCGCCGCCGCAGCCACAGCCGCAGCACCGCCTTGCGCAGCACGGGCTCCACGCGTTTGAGCGCCGTGACCGACAGGGTTCCCGGCCGCTCACCGGTCAAGCCGGCCAGTGCGTGCCCGGCGACCAAGTCTACCAACACGGCCGTCTCGGCGCAGTGTCCGGCACTGCGCGCCAGGGTGGCCGAGACTGCCGGCCAGCGTTCGCGCATCAACGGCATGACCAGATTGCGCAGATAGGTGCGATCCATGGACGGCTCGCCGTTGGTCGGATCCTCGACCCAGGTCATACCGAGGGTGCGGACATAGTGCTCCAGTTCGGCCCGCGTGCGGTCCAGCAGCGGGCGGATCAGGCGGCCCAGCCCCAACTCGGCCGCCACGGGCATGGCGGACAGTCCGTGAACACCACTGCCGCGGATCAAGGCCAGCAACAGTGTCTCGGCCTGATCATCCTGGTGATGGGCGGTCAGCAGCAGATCGCCCGGCGCCAGCAGGACGGAAAACTCACCGTAGCGCGCGACCCGGGCAAGCGCTTCCGGACTCTCGCCAGGCGTGGGGCTCAGGTCCAGCCGGCGGGCCAGAAAAGGGATGGCCAGGCTCTCGCAGGTCGCCCGACAATGCGCGCTCCAGCGTCGTGACTGCGGATGCAGGCCGTGATCGATATGCACGGCCCAGAGGGCGCCGGGGAGTCGCTCGCGCACCGCGGCGGCGGCACGCAGCAGCGCGGTCGAGTCGAGCCCGCCGCTGTACGCGATCCACACACGCCCGACCGGAGCATAGCCGGCGAGCGCCGCCGCCAAGGACTCGGGATCGAAAACCGCCATGTGCCCTCCACCGCCCAGACTGAATCAAGCAACCGGACGCGGGTTACTCTTTGAACTTGCCGAAGCCCATCAGGCGCGCGTAGCGCTCCGCAACGAGGACGTCCGGGTCCATCGGCTGGAGGAGATCGAGTTGCTCCAGGAGGACCGTTCTGAGCGCCAAGGCGACGGCATCCGGGTCACGGTGCGCACCGCCCAAAGGCTCCGGGATCACCAAATCGACCAGCCCCTGCTCCTTGAGCTTGTCGGACGTGATGGCCATGGCCTCGGCCGCCAACTGCGCCTTGTCGGCGCTCTTCCAGAGGATGGAGGCGCAGCCCTCCGGCGAGATCACCGAATAGGTACTGTATTGCAGCATCAGCAGCCGATCGCCCACGCCGATGGCCAGCGCTCCGCCGGAGCCGCCCTCGCCCACCACGGTGCACAAGATCGGCGTGCGCAACCGCGACATCACCTGGAGATTGCGCGCGATCGCCTCGCTTTGACCGCGCTCCTCCGCGCCCACCCCGGGATACGCGCCCGGCGTGTCGATGAAGGTGAGAATCGGGAGCCGGAACTGCTCCGCCATCCGCATCAACCGCAAGGCCTTACGATAGCCCTCGGGGCGGGGCATGCCGAAATTGCGGTAGATCTTCTCCTTGGTGTCGCGCCCCTTCTGATGTCCGATCACCATCACCGGGCGGCCGTCGATGCGCGCCAGGCCGCCGATGATGGCCGGGTCATCGGCGTAGGCGCGGTCCCCGTGCAATTCGTAGAACTCGTCGAACAGGCGGCGCGCGTAGTCCAGCAGGTAGGGGCGCTGCGGGTGACGCGAGAGCTGCGAGATTTGCCAGGGCGAAAGGCCGGCAAAGACCGACTCGGTCAGTGCCCTGCTCTTTTTCTGGAGCCGCTCGATCTCCTCCTGGATGTTGATCTCATTGTCGTGCCCGACCAGGCGCAACTCTTCGATCTTCGCCTCGAGCTCGGCGATGGGTTGTTCGAAATCAAGAAAGTTCAGATCCATAGCCGCAGTAGTATCATCGAGACGTCGGGGAATGTCGGACGGCCGCCGACGGACTTGCCGTCGCGCGCCAGTGCGGCACAATAGCCCAACCCAACCTCAGGATACAGACCCATGAGCAAAGTCACCGGGGTTATCCCGCCGACCGCCGCGCTTCTGCCCTTACTGGGGGCCTTGCTGCTCCCCGCGGGGGAGGCGCGCGCCTTCAAGTGCCTGCCGCTCTACGGCAACTGGTGCGGACCCGGCCACCCGTCCGCGGCGGCCCTGCCGCCGGTCGATGTTTTCGACGCCGCCTGCATGCGCCACGACTACTGCACCGCCGGACCCTTTCCGGAAACCGTCTGTGACCGCGCCTTCGTCGGCGAACTGCACCAGCTCGCCGCCCGGACCGGCTACCTGCCGCGGCCGCTGCAGTGGGTCGAGTATGTGATCCGCCTGAAGTCAGGCGGCGGCTGGGGCGGCATGCCCATGCCGCTGCCGGGCGATGCCATGGGCATGATGTCGAGTGTTCTGACCCCTTGCTGGTGAGGCCGATGACCTATCAAACCGATCGAACGCGGTTGCGCCAGGGGACCTTGGTGCGCTGGAACCTGGATAAGGGATTCGGCTTCATCCGGCCGGCCGACGGCGGCAAGGATGTGTTCGTACACATCAGCGTCATCCCTCAGGGGCGAGCCCCGGAAATCGGTTGCCCCATGGTCTTCAGCGCGGTGGATGATGCCCAAGGCCGCGGACAGCGCGCGCTGAAAGCGATCATCGAAGGCACCATTGCGAGCCCGGCGGCGTCGGTATACACCGGGCCGGAGCAAGCCGCCGGGCGCCGTGCCACACGGCCAGTCCCCGCAAACCCAGCCCGCCCCTCCCGACCCGCCGTGTCAAAATCGCGGCCTCGCAATCAGACCTTGCGTACCATGCCGCTCAGTCCCGGCACCCTGCTGATCGCGACGACCACGCTGTTCTGCCTCTGGGGCGCCGTCACTGCCGTGCCCCTCACCCCGCTTGCATTGCTCGCCTATCCGCTCTTCAGCCTGGCTGCCTTCTTGCTGTATGCACGCGATAAGCTCAGAGCGATTCGTGGAGCCTGGAGAATCCCGGAATCCACACTACACCTCGTCGAGGCACTTGGCGGATGGCCCGGAGCCTACGTTGCACAACAGACTATGCGCCACAAAACGGTCAAAGAAAGCTATCAGGTAGTTTTCTGGCTCATCGTGTTGGTCCATGCGGGCTTCTGGGCACTCTGGCTGTTCGCCCCGGACCTGCTGCACCCTTGGCTATCCGATCTGATCGGCGCGCCGAGATCCGGGTCGCGCGGCACAATCGAGTGGAGTCGTTAACCGACCGACACGAACAATTGCAAGGGTGGCTATTCATAAGGTCGTTCGTCCGCCTGAATCTCCCTGTAGGGGCGACTTCAGTCGCCCCTGATCCGCCTACCACCCGCAAGAATCATCTCGGAATCATCTCGGGTGACGCGATTCACGCGAGATTGTCGGGGCGACTGAAGTCGCCCCTACATCGCCCCGACACCGCCTGGAGCAGGCCGCAGGCGATGCCAGGGTCAATTATGGGCCAACAGGGGTACAGCTCGATTTTTTGCAAAAAGCAACATTGATCAACGCAACGCCCTGCTACATGCCTACATGCTGTTCAAACCAAACGCGCGCCACCTCAAAGCCGGTCCCGGACCAGTCGGCCAACCGCTCCAGGGCCTGTTCTACCCAGGCGGTCGCACCGGACCAGGCGGGAAGCGGACCGAAGTCCGCCGCGGGAGTCAGCCAGAACAGCAGCGCCACCGCGGCGGCCATCAGGAAACTGCTTCTGGGATCGGAAAAACTCAAGGGTTTGAGCGCCGTGCCGAAGGAGCGACGCAAGCGGCTGTTGAAGATGTCGACACTGTAGATCTCGTCCAGGGTCAGATGGGTGAGATAACCCAGACCGACCATCAGGCCGGCGACCCAGGCTGGTTTCGACGGTTGATGCAGCACCCAATGTGCCAGATTGACCGTCGCCAGCGCGACGAAGGCGGCCGCCAGCCACGAGTGCCAGATACCCCGGTGGACAGTGAAGCGGGCGAAAGCGATGAGTAACAGATAGCGTGTTGCCACGAAGAGCCCGCCCCAAACCAGAGCCAGTTCAAGTGGCGGATAACGTCCCACCATCGGCAGGGTCCAGCCAAAGGCCAGGGCGGCACCCAGCAGTCCAAAGATGGCACGCACCGGCGACGAGGCATCCGCATCGATGTCCGGCAACAGACTGCCCAACACCCCGAGACCGAATAAGGCGAAGGTGTGGTCCGACGCAACCAGGCCCAACCCATCCAATGCCAGCACGGCCCCGCCGCTGACGAAGACGCCGATCTTGAGGTGCGTGGAGAAATTCGCCATAGGGATACGTGGCTTGAGTAGACAGTCTGATGACGGCGATCGCCGCCCAGCGCGTTCAGGAGACGCCACTGAAAGCGATCGTGCTGTTGCTGATGGGGGCGGCGAAGTCAAGCGGTGGAACCTGCACCGCAGCCCGATGCGGCCGCTGGGCATCGAACGCCACATCGGCATACCGGGTTGTACTTTCGCTGCCGTCCGCTAGACTCTCGACGATACCGCGTGTTACGCGGCAGGACAATTGCGGAGGGGGTTATGACTCGCACTTTAACCGAGCATCGCCATGCACTGTCGGCGAACCGACCCGGCCGGGGACTGCCGGAGGCGTGCGTCGCGCCGCATTTGCATCGGCCACCTCTAGGTCAGCACCCACACCGAAACGCAGGACGGGCACGGCGACAGTCATTCGCGCTAGGGATCGTTCTGGCCGCGGTTGCCTGGCTGCTATCAGTCGGCGCAGAAGCCGCCGCGACCGTTGCGTCGAATCCCTCCGCAGTCGAGGTCAATCGCAGCGATTACCTGTTGTCGACGCCACAAATCGTCGATCCGCTGCGTCCACTGGCCCATGCGCAACCCGCAAGCAAGCAGATCGATGTCCGAACCGCGGTGGTCACGGTCGCGGACCCTCTGGAGACTCATCTCGGGCGCGCTTTCGATAGCCAGGTGTCGGCATTGATCGGCGCCTTTCATAGCAAAGACTACGTCCTCGACGGCTTCGCATTGAACTGGAACCTGAGCGCGGCATCCGCGCAACTCGCCGGAAACACCCCCAAAGACAGCACCGTAGCGTTCGTCAAGCAACATCGCAGAACACCAAGCGTGCTAGTTTTTCGAAAGGATGATTGGCGAACGGATGATTGGCGAACGGATGGACGCGCCGCGGGTTCCCGATATTTCGTGGTCTTTCTCGTCGGCGAATCACCAACGTTCGGGGTCCATCCGCAAGCGTTCCGATCCGCTACGCAATGCGCGGCATTGCTCGCCAACGGCGTCGACGACCAGACCCTGCCCTGCAACGGTGATACGGACCACCCGTCTTTTCCGACATTGGAGATCATTGGCCCCGGTTTCTCCGGATCGATGGACTCCGTGGCGCTGGTGCTCGGGCCACTGCTGGAGAAAAATAAGGAGATTACTGTCACCCTGCGGTCGCCATCCGCCACGGTGGAAAGTAATCAGCGGATCGGGGCCTGGATCGATCGCATCGCCGGCCCATCCGGCAGGCTACAGTACAGATCACTGGCGATCAGTCTAAAGAAGCAATTGGAGATCCTTGCGGATTATGCGAGCGAAAAAGCTGAAGGAGACATCGTGATTCTGGCTGAGGATTCGACCTTTGGACACGGTGTCCACGCGCTTGTCAAGCCATCGACCGCAAAGGACGGGGACCCTGCGGATGATCGATGGACCTGGTTTAAGAACCACACCAGGGTGGCGCGTTTCCCACAGAACATCGCGGCGATCCGCACGGAGCATGTCAGCATCGACAAACAGCAGCAGGAAACCTTGCGTAAGCTGATCAATTCCCGGAGTCAACTGTTGGAACTGGACTTGTCCGGCATCGGCGAGATCGCCGACCGGCCGCCGGCCTATCATCGCTTGCTCAGCTCCAGGTCCGATGAACTCATGCTCTACGGCACCTTCGACGCGTTGCGCGTCTGGGTCAATCCGACCATGGTGGTCATCGTTGCGACCGATATCCGCGACCGCCTGTTCCTGCTGAACGAGGTCCGCAAGGCACTCCCGACCGCGCTGCCGGTGCTGATGGAGATGGAGATGGACGCCCTGAGTGCACACCCGGACTACCGTAAGATCAGTCGCGGCGCTCTCGTCATCCCCAATGGCGAAACGCGGATCTGTCTCGACCGCAACAATTGTTTGACATCCTGTGTCAGGAATAAGTGTCCAGATAAGGATAATAAGGATAAGGATGAACCTGACCCAAAGACTCGCATCTCCTTCCCTTCCGATTATGCGGCAAATATGTTCCGCGCCGCACTCAACTTGATCGGATCGGAGCCGGACCACCCATGCCCCACTCTTGATCCCCCCAAGCCGCGCTTGCAGGTCATCACGCTGGCGGGATTCCAGGACGTGCAAGAGAACACGAAAGGCGAGGAAAAGAATGAGGAGAAAGAGTGTACGGGAAAGCCGCGCAGTCAACTGCTGGCCGCCGACGGACGTCTCCTGCTGGAGATCCCTGTCACATTCTTCCTGCTGGTTGGCGGCATCGGGATCGTTTTCATCGCCTCGTGGCTCTTTGTATACGGCCGTGCGCATTTAGTGATGATGTCGCCGCTACGCCATCTGAACCCATTTCGCGGCGTGCAGGAGGCGGCATTGCAGCCGGCCAACAATCAACCTGACCACGCGGAAAACGCCGCCGGGATCACGCCGGTACTGAACTCTTGGCTGTCCACGCTACTCGGGGTACTTGGTCTGGTGGTCGTCGTCGCAGCCAGCACCCGTCTCTACGAGATGCTGTCCTGTAAACCCTGCACCTGGGACCTTGCCCACGGCCGCGATCTCTGGGCCTTGGTCTGCCTGTTTCTACTCTATGCCTGCGCGGCGATCATCAGCGGGTGGCGCCTGTTCCTGTGGCGTCGGCGTTGCCACGGGCATCTGGACACGCTGCTCGGCTCCGGCCACGCCGTGTCGGCGTTCGTGGCCGGCAGTCACAGTCGCGTGACGGCGCGTGTTATCCCAACCGCCTTCGTCAGCGTTTTCGTCTTCGTGGCGGTGCTGCTGCTGATTTGGATCTGGCGGGGCGGCCCGCCGACCGCAGTCGATCCGGTGTGGCCGGCCATGCTTGTCGACCTCACGCTGCTCGCGATCGGCATCGCGTTCCTCGTTGCACTATGGGCGACATCGAAACGCCTGGCTTGGCTCGCGCAATTGCTGGCACCGACCGCCGAACGGACCCAAGACTCAGGGTCGGCGGATCCCGATCGTCTCGCCGCGCCCGCCCGCGGCGAGAGTTGGGCAAGCCCGCTGCGGCTCAAAGCGTTACCCGCGTCTCCATTCAACTTGCACTTCCGTACATACGACCTGGCCGCGCTGCTTGCCTATCCGGACGGACAATGGCGCGACCAAACGGTTGCCTTGCTGAACGGCCAGTGGCCATTCCAGCCGGGGTCCGGCCCCGGCGCGGACTTCCGAGCCTGGCAAGACCGGCTGGTTGCCGACATGCGCTATGGTGCCGTCGCCATCCGCAGTTGTGCCTGGTCGGCGATTCTCGCGCCGACCGCCTTATTGCTCGGTATGAGTCTCTATCCGCCGTTCAACGAACGCATGATGACGATTGCGTCGGTGGTACTCATCTTCGTCGCCTTCGCGATGGTCATGTTTATCGTCATCAAGCTGGAACAACATCCATTGCTGGGCCGCATGTTCACGCAAAGTGGCGACAGTCTGTCGATCGGCGGGGTCGTCGGCGCGCTCTGGGGCAAGCTCATCGCGGCGGTGGTCATCCTGATCCCGGTGCTGTTTCCGGACGTGCTATCGGAACTCTATGGGCTGCTGCAGTCGATCGATTCGCTACAATAGCGCGGCACGAGAGAACGCGCGGGTCGGCTGACCGCTGACCGCGCGTTCCTGGATAATCACACTCATGACCAATCACCCACCCCCCTTCCCCGCTCCGACCGAGTCCAACGCCTTCCTGGCGGATCATCTCCGGCTGTTGCGGGACAGCTATCGCCGCCTGACCGGACGGGACCTGATCGATCCGTCACTGGGCGACGCAGATGCCGCCAAAGCGCTGTTCGATGCCCCCTTTGCACTGCTCTCACACGACACTCAGGCCGATCCGATCCTGACCTACGGAAATCGAACAGTGCTCGGCCTCTTCACGGTCACCTGGGACCAGCTCACGCGGATGCCTTCCCGTTACACGGCGGAGGCACCCGATCGCGCTGAGCGGGCGCGGTTGCTGCATGAGGTCACGGTGCACGGCTTTGTCGATGACTACCGCGGGGTGCGGATCAGCGCGCGCGGACAACGCTTCCTGATCGAACGTGCCTGTGTATGGAATTTGCTGGATCAGCAAGGGCGGCATCAGGGTCAGGCGGCGACCTTCGCGCACTGGCGGCTGCTGCCGACGGACGCGACCGATCAGGCGTCAGAAGGGCCCATCGAAGCGGTCACAGTTCGGCGCTAAGCGGAAGCGGTAGGTGCGGTTGGGTTGGATGTAGGCGACACGCCGACACTCATTGAGTCCGATGGTGTAGTAGAAGAGATACTCGCCGGGGTCGAGCTGGAAGCTGAACTGTTGATTGCGCCAGACCCGGAAGGTCTTCCGGTCATCGATCCGCAGCGTGATCGGACCGATGAACCCCGGCAGCGAGCCATCCCGGAAAACGGTCACAGCGGACGCCTGACGCGGTTGGGTCACCACGGGCAAATAGCCGATGAGCCCGCCCGCACAGCCCAGCAACAGCAGGGTCAGTGCCGCGGTGGCAACAGACCGGACGAGCGGCGGCTTCACTGGCATGACGTTCACCCCTCCAGGTGCCGATCGCGCGCCGCCTTGGCGCGCTCGAAGACTTCGAGCAGGTACTGCCCGTCGCCGAACCGGATGGCCTGAGCCAGATCAGTCAATTCGACGCCGAAGCGGGCGAGCATGGCGGACAGTGATTCGCGGTTGGCAATGCAGATGTCCCGCCACATGACCGGGTTGGACGAGGCGATGCGGGTAAAATCCCGGAAACCACCGGCGGCATAGCGGAATATTTCTTCAGTCTCGTCCATGCGCGCCAAGGCATCGACCAAGCCGAAGGCTAACATATGCGGCAGATGGCTGGTGGCGGCCAGCACCTCGTCGTGATGGGCGACGCTCATGCGGCTGACCTCGGCCCCGCAGATCCGCCACATCCACTCCACCCGCTCGACCGCCGCCGGGTCAGTCTCTGCGACCGGCGTGAGGATCACCCGACGGTTGCGATAGAGGTCGGCGAAGGAGGCGTCCACCCCGCTGCGCTCAGTTCCGGCAATGGGGTGGCCAGGGACGAACCAGCGCGGCAGCTGTCCGCAGACCGCCGCCACATCCGCCACGACACTGCCTTTTACGCTGCCCCCATCGGTAACGACGGCATCCGGACCCAAGGACGCGCGCGTGGCGGCGAGCACATCGCGCATCGCGCCGAGCGGCACCGCGAGGAAGACCATATCCGCCCCCGCCACCGCGACGGCCGGGTCCTGATCGAAGCGGTCGATGACACCCAGCTCGACCGCCCGTTCCAGATTGGGCAGCGCACGGCCGCAGCCAACGACCTCGCCCACCGCGCCGGCCGCGCGCAAGGCCCGCGCCAGCGAACCGCCGATCAGGCCAACCCCGATGATGGCGAGTCGTTCGATCATTATTTCAAGAGATCGGTGAGTTCGGCGATGAAGCGGGCATTTTCCTCGGCCAGACCGATGCTCACTCGCAGATGGTTGGGCAAGCCGTAGTTGGCGACCGGCCGCACGATCACACCCCGCCGCAACAGGGCCTCGTTGATCGGACCAGCCGGCCGGCCGCAGTCCAGCGTGATGAAGTTGCCGACCGAGGGAATGTAGCCGAGACCAAGCCGCTCGCAGGCGGCCGTGAGCTGATCCATACCGCTGCGATTCAGCGCCACGGACGCGCGCACGTGCTCCTGGTCGCCGATCGCCGCGGTCGCGGCGGCTTGCGCCAGGCTGCTGACATTGAACGGCTGACGTACCCGGTTCAGAAGGTCGGCCAGACGGGTATCGCACAGTGCATAGCCCACCCGCAATGCGGCCAGTCCGTGGGTCTTGGAGAAGGTGCGCGTGACGATCAGGTTGGGATGCGTATCGAGCCATTGGCTGGCATCCGGGAAGTCCGGCTCATTGACATATTCGGTGTAGGCCTCGTCGAGGACGACCACGCAGGACTTGGGCAGTCCGTCAATGAAGGTGCGCAGCGGGTCGGCAGCAAGCCAGGTTCCGGTCGGGTTATTGGGATTGGCAATCCACACGACACGGGTTCGGTCCGTGACCATGGCGGCCATGGCCTCCAGATCGTGACCGTAGTCGCGCGCCGGGGCCACGCGGGCGGTGGCACCGACTGCTTGGGTGGCGATGGGATAGACGGCGAAGGCGTGCTGCGAGAACAGCGACTCGGTTCCCGGTTGCAGGAAGACGCGCGCCACCATGTCGAGCACATCGTTGGACCCATTGCCGATGGTGACCGCCATCGGGGACACCCCGTGGTGGTCCGCGATCGCGCGCCGCAACGCGAAGCCGCCGCCATCCGGATAGCGTCCGAGTTCGCCCAACACCGCCGCGATGGCCGCGCGCGCCCGCGGGCCTGGGCCCAGCGGGTTTTCGTTGGAAGCGAGCTTGATGGAATTGGTGATCCCCAGCTCCCGCTCAAGTTCAGAGACCGGCTTGCCGGGGACATAGGGGGTCAAACCGGCGATACCGGGCGCGGCGATGGCGAGAAAAGGGTCGTCTGGGTACGTCATAGTGCGCTCATTTACGGACAGTTGATCCTAGAGTACAGCCACCGGATAGGACCCCAGCAGCTTGAACAGCAGAGCACTGCGCTTGAGGGCTTCCAGGGCGGCAGCGACCTTGGGCTCGTGCTGATGGCCCATAATGTCGATGAAGAATACGTAGTCCCAAATCCCCCGGCGGGACGGCCGGGACTCGATCCGGGTCATGCTGATTCCGTGCTCGACAAACGGCGACAGAAGGCCGTGCAGGCCGCCGGACTCATTGCGACAGGAGAGCAGGAGACTGGTCTTATCTTGGCCGCTGGGCGGCGCATCGTTGGCACCGATAACCAAAAAACGGGTGGTATTGCCCGGTTCATCCTCGATGCGTTGCGCCAGCACGGCCAAGCCGTAGATCTCGGCGGCCGGCAGTCCGGCCACCGCGGCGCTGCTGGCCTGCCGGCTTGCCAGGCGCGCCGCCTCCGCGTTGCTGCCCACGGCGACGCGCTCCGCGTGCGGTAGATGGCGATCCAGCCAACCCCGGCATTGGGCCAGTGATTGCTGGTGCGAATAGAGGATGCGGATGGCGCTGGTATCGGCCTCCAGACTCATCAGGTGATGATGGATCCGCAGGCTGACCTCGCCGGTGATCAGGAGCGGCGAGGACAAGAACATATCCAGGGTGTGACTGATCACCCCCTCGGTGGAGTTTTCCACCGGCACCACGCCATAGTCACAGGAGCCCGCCTCGACCTCGCGGAAGATCTCGCTGATGGTCGGCATGGCGATGGTGCGCACCGAGCGGCCGAACTGCTTGAGCGCGGCGGCCTGGGTGAAGGTGCCCTCGGGCCCCAGGTAGGCGGCCTTGATCGGCTGCTCCAAGGCCAGACAAGCCGACATGATCTCGCGAAAGAGCCGCGCCACCTCCTCGCCGTCCAAGGGACCGGGGTTGCGCTCCTTGATCCGCCGCAGGATCGCCGCCTCGCGTTCCGGACGATAGTACTGGACCGAACCCTCCTCGCCGGTGCCGACCACGGCATGCTTGATCCGCCCGACCTCTTGGGCGCAACGGGCACGCTCGCTGATCAGACGCAAGATCTCCATATCGACGGCATCGATGCGCTCGCGCACCTGTCGCAGTTCATCCCCGCTGTTGCCGACGGTACTCATGGGTGGTCAGCCGGCTTCAGTTTCCGAGACAACGCACCGAGAGCACCCCCGCGATGCCGCGCAGTTGGGCGACAGTCGCGTCCGGACAACGGTCATTGACGTCGATCAGGGTCACCGCCACGTTGCCGCGGGAGCGATTGAGCATATCCAGGATATTGAGCCCGGCCGCGGCCAGATCCGTGGAGATCTGACCCACCATGTTGGGCACGTTGCTGTTGACGATCGCCATCCGGTATCCACTGTTGCGCGGCAGGTTGATCTCAGGGAAATTCACCGAGTTGGCCACGGTCCCGTCTTCCAGGTAGTCACGCACCTGATCCGCGACCATGACGGCACAGTTGTCTTCCGCCTCGGCGGTGGAGGCTCCCAGATGCGGCAGGGTAACCACCCGCGGATGGTCCTTCAACAGGTTGCTCGGGAAATCGCAACAATAGGCGTAGAGGTGACCCTGGTCCAGCGCGGTGACCACCGCGTCGTCGTCCAGGATACCGTCACGGGAGAAATTGAGCAGCACCGCGCCCTTCTTGAGAATCTTGAGCCGCTCGGCGGTGATCATGTGGCGGGTCTCGTTGGTGAGCGGCACATGGAAGGTCACAAAATCGGAGCGGGACAGCAAGTCATCGATGCTGAGCGCCGGCTGGACGTCGCTCGCCAACTGCCAGGCACGCTGGACGGTGATGGTCGGGTCGTAACCCACCACCTTCATACCGAGTGCGCGCGCGGCATTGGCCACCTTGACCCCGATGGCCCCGAGCCCGATGACACCCAGCGTCCGACCCGGCAGCTCAAAACCGACGAACTGCTTCTTCCCCGCTTCGACCGCCTGATTGATGGCCGCATCGTCGCCCTGCAGCCCCCGGGCGAAGTGCCAGGCCTGACCGATATTCCGGGCCGCGATCAGCATCCCGGCAATCACCAGTTCCTTCACCGCATTCGCGTTGGCACCGGGCGCATTGAACACCACGATACCCCGCGCGGTCATGGCGGGAACCGGAATGTTGTTGGTGCCCGCGCCGGCACGGCCGATCGCCTGGACCGAGTCCGGGATGACCAGATCGTGCATCTTGGCCGAGCGCACCAGGATGGCATCCGGGTGCGTGATCTCGGAGGCCACCTCATAGCGGTCCCGCGGCAGCCGGTCGAGCCCGGCCACGGAGATATTGTTCAGGGTCTGGATCTTGAACATGGGTTGACTCTGTAATGGATGGGGGACGCGGTGCGAGCCTTCGGCGATTTCCGGCAATCGCCCAAGGCCTGGTCAGCCGTGCTTGCGCTCGAACTCCTGCATATAAGTGACCAGGGCCTGCACGCCCGCCTCCGGCATGGCATTGTAGATGCTGGCACGCATCCCACCGACCGAGCGATGGCCTTTCAGGGTGGTCAGCCCGGCGGCCTTCGCGCCTTTGATGAAGGCGTCGTCCACATCCGGGCTGGGCAGCGTGAAGGGGACATTCATCCAGGACCGGGACTCGGGACTGACCGGATTCGTGTAGAAACCTGAGGCGTCGATGGCGGCGTAGAGCTGCTGTGCCTTGCGCGCGTTGATCGCCGCCATGGCGTCCAGACCGCCGAGTCCCTTCAGCCACTGGAACACCAACCCCGCCAGGTACCAGGCATAGGTCGGCGGAGTGTTATACATGGACTCATTATCGGCCTGGACCTGATAATCGAGCATGGTCGGCGTGCCGGTGAGGGGCTGACCGATCAGGTCCTCGCGCACGATGACGATGGTGAGCCCCGCCGGGCCGATGTTCTTTTGGGCACCCGCGTAGATCAAACCAAAGCGCTGGATGTCCACCGGCCGGGACAACAGCGTGGACGACATGTCCGCCACCAACGGCTTGCCGCCGGCGTCCGGCACATAGGGGAACTCCACGCCCTCGATGGTCTCGTTCGGGGTGTAATGGACATAGGCGGCATCCCCGTTGAGCTTGAGTTCAGCCTGGGTCGGTGCACGGTTGAAGCGCGTGTCCTCGGTGGTCGCGGCGACATTGACGCTGCCGAAGCGGCGCGCCTCGGCGATCGCCTTCTTCGACCAGGACCCGGTGTTGAGATAGTCCGCGGCGGCCCCGCCACGCAGGAGGTTCATCGGCACCATGGCGAACTGCATGGAAGCCCCGCCTTGCAGGAACAGGACCTTGTAGTTTGCCGGAATCTGCAACAGCTCACGCAGATCCGCCTCGGCCGCGGCGGCGATCGCCATGAACTCTTTGCCGCGGTGGCTCATCTCGGCCACACACATGCCGCTGCCTTGCCAGTCCAACAGTTCTTCCTGCGCCTGACGGAGCACGGACTCGGGCAACATGGCCGGGCCGGCGCTGAAGTTATATATGCGTGGCATCGTCAATCTCCGCTAATACGTCTGAAACTCAATTCTCGTCGGGATCATCCGGTGCGTCTTCGCCGCTGTCCGGATCCTCGGCCTGGTCCATGTCATCCGGTTGCGCATCCAGGGCGAGCTCCATCGTCCCTTCGCCGTTGGTGTCCGCGTCGGCGCCATTATCGCCATCCAGGGCGACAATGCGCTCGACATAGCGCAGCCGCTCCCCGGAGCCCAGGCTGATCAGCTTGACACCCTGCGCCGTCCGACCGAGCACCGGGATGCCATCCACCCCGGTACGCACCAGGGTGCCGCCCTCGGTAATCAGCATGATCTCATCCCCCGGCCGCACCAACACCGCGCCCACCTGGGCGCCGTTACGGTCGGAGGTCGAAATGGCGATGACGCCCTTGGTCCCGCGACCCTTGGTGGGATACTCATCGACGGTCGTCCGCTTACCATAACCGTTCTCGGTCACGGTGAGGATGGTGCCGGGCTCCGGCACCACCAGGGCGATGACGCGCTGGCCCTCATCCAGGATGACGCCGCGCACCCCGTGAGCGCCGCGCCCCATGGCGCGCACATGGTCCTCACTGAAGCGCACCGCCTTGCCGGCGGAGGTAAAGAGCATCAGATCCTGGCGGCCATCGGTGATCGCCACGCCCACCAGAATTTCGTCCTCACGCAGATCGATCGCGATGATGCCGCGGGAGAGCGGCCTGGAAAACTCGGTCAGCGGGGTCTTTTTGACCGTCCCGGCGCTGGTGACCATGAAGACGAACAGACCCTCCTCATAGGCCCGTACCGGCAGGACCGCGTTGATGCGCTCACCCTGCTCCAGGGGCAACAGGTTGACCATGGGCCGCCCGCGGGCGCCGCGGCCGGCCTGCGGCAACTCATAGACCTTGAGCCAGTAAACCCGACCCCGACTGGAGAAGCATAGAACCGTATCATGTGAGTTGGCGACAAAAATCCGATCGATGAAATCCTCTTCCCGGAACGAGGTCGCACTCTTGCCCTTACCGCCGCGGCGCTGGGCCTGGTAATCACTGATCGGCTGCGCCTTGACATAGCCATGATGCGACAAGGTGACCACCACGTCCTCGGGAGCGATCAGGTCCTCCAGCGTCAAATCCGTATGGTCAACCAGGATCTCGGTACGTCGGTTGTCACCGAATTGTTCACGGATGGCGATCAACTCTTCGCGGATCACCTTCATCAACTGGTCCGGGTCCGAGAGGATCAGCAAGAGCGCGGCGATCTGGTCGAGGATCTCCCCGAACTCCTCCAGAATCTTCTCCTGCTCCAGCCCGGTGAGCCGATGCAGTTGCAGATCCAGGATCGCCTTGGCCTGCCGCTCGCTCAACCGGTAGCCCGCCTCACTGAGCCCAAGGACCGCGTCCAATCCGTCCGGTCGGGTCTGATCGGCACCGGCACGCGCGAGCATGCCGGTGACTGCCCCAGGAGGCCAGAGACGCGCCATCAGACCCTCGCGCGCCTCAGCCGGACTGCCGGAGGCACGGATCAACTCGATGACCTCATCCAGATTGGCGAGCGCGATCGCGTAGCCTTCCAACACGTGGGCACGTTCACGCGCCTTGCGCAGTTGGAATAGCGTCCGGCGCGTCACTACGTCGCGGCGGTGGCGCAGGAAATACTCGAGCATCTGCTTGAGGTTGAGCGTACGCGGCTGCCCGTCGACCAAGGCCACGACATTGATGCCGAACACCGACTGCATCTGCGTGTGCTGGAACAGGTTGTTCAGCAACACCTCGGCGTAGGCGTCCTTCTTCAACTCGATGACGACCCGCATGCCGTCCTTATCCGACTCATCGCGCAGCCCGTCGTGCGCAATGCCGTCGATCTTTTTCTCCTTTACCAACTCGGCGATGCGCTCCAGGAGCCTCGCCTTATTGACTTGGTAAGGAAGTTCAGTGACGACGATCGCCTCGCGCCCGCTGCGCTTCTGGGTCTCGACTTCGGTGCGGGCACGCATGACGCAGCGTCCGCGCCCGGTGCGATAGGCTTCGCGAATGCCGCGAACACCGTTGATCAGGCCCGCGGTGGGGAAGTCCGGACCTGGTATGAAGGCCATGAGGTCCTCGACCGAGGCCAGCGGGTTCTCGATCAACGCCAGACAGGCATCGATCACCTCACGCAGGTTATGGGGGGGGATGTTCGTGGCCATGCCCACGGCGATCCCGGAAGAACCATTGACCAGCAGGTTCGGAAAACGCGCCGGCAGCACCGTTGGCTCGTGCTCGGTGTTGTCATAATTTGCCTGGAAATCGACTGTTTCCTTGTCAAGGTCGTCAAGCAGCGCATCGGCAATGCGCGTCAGGCGCACCTCCGTGTAGCGCATCGCCGCCGGCGGGTCCCCATCGACCGAACCGAAGTTTCCCTGCCCGTCGACCAACAGATAGCGGAGCGAAAACGGCTGGGCCATCCGCACCATGGTGTCGTAAATGGCCGAGTCGCCATGCGGGTGATACTTACCCATCACGTCACCGACCACGCGGGCCGATTTGCGGTGAGCACGGTTCCAGACGTTGCCCTGCTCGCTCATGGAGTAGAGCACCCGGCGATGCACCGGTTTCAGGCCATCGCGGACATCCGGAAGCGCCCGACCCACGATCACGCTCATCGCGTAATCCAGGTAGGACTGGCGCATCTCGTCTTCCAGGTTGATCGGCAGAACTTCGCGGGCAAAATCAGGCATAGGAAAAGCGGGCTTCCAGGCTGCGCAACGGCCGTTCCGGCTTTCGGTCCGGAGCGGCTAGGGGGGTACTTCTTAGGGACCTGATTTTAGCACGGTGGCGGCACTCGGCCCCAGCGGGGATAACAGTCTCCTGGAAAGAACGTGGCCGGCCGCAAGATCCACCCGCAGTTGCAGGCCAAAAAAAACCCCCGCTTGTGGGAGCGGGGGTTTTGGGATAGGCCCTGGCGGTGA
>JACDZJ010000032.1_pt1 | contig 71086 bp, 64 predicted proteins | sample 7365721 | NCBI WGS metagenome assembly JACDZJ01 (sample SAMN15143480, study PRJNA637477) | pond metagenome | biome: freshwater wetland ecosystem [ENVO:00000243]; feature: pond [ENVO:00000033]; material: pond water [ENVO:00002228]; isolation source: pond water containing pink berries ... | reverse complement strand
CGTAGGGTCCGCTGTGCGGACCGTCCGCGGCCGGCCGGAACGATGATCAAGGCCGGTTTCAGCGACTATGGTGGGCTGAGCCTCATGGGGACCATGGGGGGGGATTTTCATCGGGGAGTCCGGGGAGGCGGCCATGGACCCCCATGCCTATGGTCTGGAAGCGCGGGCACCCGACGGTGGCGACCCGGATACCGACCCGGACCCGCGGCTGGCGCAATCACTGGTCATCGCCAATCCCGGACAAACGGTATTGCGCCTAAGCCCGCACCGCCACGATAAGCAGGATAACCACCAGCACCACCCCGCCCAGGGGCAGCAGGGCGGCCAGCCAGTCGCCCTGCTCGGCCTTACGGCCGCTCGCTTGCCAGTGTTTGTAGGCCGGCCACAGCCGGAACAGCAGCAGCACCAGCACCGCCGCCATCGCGATCTTCAGAAACAGCTCCATCGCCGTATCCCCCGTGAGTGTCGCAAACAACAAAAACCCCGGCACTGGGTCGGGGTTTGAACGCGGTCAACCTAGACTACGGGCCGCCGCGGTCAGGCGGCCCGTGTCAGGTCAGTCGTCGCCCATGATCCCCAGGATCTGCAACAGGCTGATGAAGATGTTGAAGATGCTGAGATAAATGCTGTAAGTCGCCATGATGTAGTTGTCTTCTTCACCGCGGGCGATCCGGCTGGTGTCGAAGAGGATCATACCGCTCATCAGCAGGATGATGGCCGAAGAGATGGCAAGTGACAGCGCGGGCATCGCCAGGAACATGTTGGCGATGCCCGCGATCAGGACCACCATCATGCCGGCGAAGAGGAAGCCGCCCATGAAGCTGAAGTCACGTTTGGCGGTCAGGGCATAGCCGGAGAGCGACAGGAAAATCAGCGCCGTGCCGCCGAAGGCGAGGGCGACGGTCTCGGGACCATTGGGCAGTGCCATGTAGACGTTGAGGATAGCGCCCAACCCGAAGCCCAGCAGGCCGGTGATGCCGAAGATGACGCCGATGCCGGACGCGGAGTTGGCGGTCTTGGGCAGCACGAAGATACCGAGCAGCATGGAGACGATGACCGCGCCCAGGTAGACCATCGGCGGCATCTGCAGGGCCATCGACAGCATCGCCGTCACGGCCGAGAAGGCCAGCGTCGCCGCCAGCAGCATGTAGGTGTTCTTGAGCACCTTGTTCGCGCTGATCGCCCCTTGGGCGCCGCGCATCAGGGTGTAGTCGGTGTTGGCCATGGTGGTCATACTCCTCGTGAAGGTTGTTTGACGTGAACAGCGTCGTGGAACTTGGCGTGTCGTGAGACCCGAGCGGAACTGCCGAGTTCCCCTAAGGATACCGGAGCGCGGCGAAACGGCAAGAATTTCGGTGCTTGGGTGCGCGAGCGGATTCGGGTATCCTGATAGGCTGAAGGTAGGGTCAGCGGTCCCAGGTGCAAGGCCCGGGTCTGGATTCCGCCTTCTGAATGGAGAGGTGGCTGAGCGGCTGAAAGCGACGGTCTTGAAAACCGTTGAGGGTTTACCCCCTCCGTGGGTTCGAATCCCACCCTCTCCGCCATATTTTCTTGCGGTACAGTTCCGAGGACAGACTCCGGCATCAAGCCCGCCCGCACCACACGCCGTCCCAGCCTCGACGAACAGCTCGAGTCCCTGCCCGAAGGGCTGACGGGGGAAATCGTCGACGGCCAGCCACGCCCCGCCGCGCGGCATATCGGGGCGGCATCGCGATTGGATTGCATGATTGCCGGACGCTTCGATGCGATCACGATCAATCTGGACCAGCTGTGGGGGCCGCGCTCCTAGCGGCCCGTCGGATTCATCCCCGTTTCGCGGTCAGGTAAAGTGACTTGCCGGTCCCCCCTGGGGCAGGGCGCTCCTCAACGTCGAACAGCTCGGGCTTGCCCTTGATGAGATCGGATAACTTCTTGAACCCGTAGAGCCGGGAATCGAAAGAGGGCTGGATTTTCTGAAGATAGCTCCCGAAGGTTCCGAGATGCGCCCACCCCGTATCGTCAATGGATTGCTCCAGTGCCGCCATCAGGAAAGCGGTTGGGAACTCTGCTGGAGAGGCAATCGACGACTGAGCACCAGGCGGTTTTGCAATCGGCATCCGCGCCGCCGGTGATGGCTTGACCTGCGCTTGCTCATTCGATACGGGTTCGCGCAGCACTTCAGTAAAGATAAATTTGTGGCAGGCATTCCGGAAGGCTTCAGGCGTCTTCTGCTCGCCGAAACCATAAACCACCAGACCTTCTTCGCGGAGGCGAACCGCGAGACCGGTAAAATCACTATCGCTGGTGACCAAGCAGAAGCCCTCGAACCGCCGCGTATAAAGCAGGTCCATCGCATCGATAATCATCGTACTATCAGTGGCATTCTTGCCGCTGGTATAAGCAAACTGTTGAACCGGCTTGATCGAGAAGGTGTTGAGCACCTTTTTCCACGACGCGCTTCCCGGTGACGTAAAATCGCCATAAATGCGCCGGACGGTGGCCTCGCCAAAACGCGCAACCTCTTCCAGCAGCCCCGCGATTACCGCGGCTTGGGCGTTATCGGCATCGATCAGCACGGCGAGACGCTTCGCCGGCTCGTCGGCTTCAACTTTGACTAAGGTTCGTGCCTGCATCGGGATCGTCACTATCTCGGTGTTACTTGGCCCGGTGTCAATTGGCGCAATGTCACTTGGGTGAATGCACCGATGACTCGCCCGCCGGCGGCCGACAGGGATACAGCCGTGCCAGAATGTCCGGCACGACCCGCTCGACCGGGGCCGTGGGGTCCGGCTGCCGACGCAGTTCGGTAACCACCTTGCGGATGGTGGCCGCGGCCGGCTCAGCCGCCGGGATGCACCAGATCTCACCGCCGGGTCCAGCCGCGCCCGGTTTGCACCCACAGGGGTTGGCGTACCATTCGCATATGGCCGCGTCCACGCCTTTGTCGCCGGCGGCGTAGCCGCGCTCACAGACGGCGAGCACCTGCGCGATGGTGGGTGTGGCGGGGCGGTCGGCGCCGGACAGGGAGGGGCTCAGGGTCAAGACAAGCAGGCCCCCGGCAACGACCGCCAAGCGCTGTCGGAGCAGGCCGCGGTGCGCCCGGGCCGCAGGCCAGTCGCTGTCGATCTTTGGCATCGTCGATCCGTTTACTGAAAACCGGTCTCGGATAGTATCCAATATTGCTGCTGTTTTCCATTGGTGACGGTCATCCGGTCGCCAACGCCAGTGCGGGCGCGCCGGGCGGCCGATGGCGGCCGGCCCCGGCGCGGGTGCCGAACCGATCAGAATTTCCTGACAAGGACCGGCGCCGTCGGCTGACCGCTATCGACGCTTTCAGCCGACGATCCGCTGCGCACGATTCCTTGCGATCCATCAATTCCGCGCTATACTCTCATGCCTGAGCAATGCGCTTGGATTTGCTTGCTGACCACCCCGGCGAGTTGCTACGCATCCCGCTGTCGTGATCCCGTCGGCGGAGTGGTTTCGATTCATCTGACTATCGGGTGCGCATCATTATGCGAGCTGCATATTCGAATATTCTGATCGGGACTGTCTTCAGTGTCACGCTCATCGGTTGCGGCGGACCGGCGGAGGATGAGGCGAAGCAGGCCGGCAAGACCGCCGCGGACTTCCCCGAGTCCGCTCAGGACTATTTTGCGGCGATGGACGGCGGCGGGCAGTTCACCGAGGATGAAGTCAAGGGCCGCAACACCTGGATGGTCTGGACCGGCGGTAACGAAGCCTTCTGGGATTACCTGGCCAATAACAGCCTCGGCACCTTCGACCTGCTGAAGACCCTGTCGTCGTTTCCCTGTTCCGACGAACAGCGCGCCTCTCTCGGGAACATGAACAAGAAGGCCTATGACGAGATGCCTCAGGTCGCCTATACCAGCGGCTACGGGTCCAACACCGCGACCCAGTCCGGCGAGGCCACGGGTTACTACAGCTATTATAATCGTGACACCCGCTTTCAATATCTCGGGTTGATGAACGAGCCGGGTTTCCGGCGTCCGGGCAAACCGGAACAACACGGGCTCTGTCTCGATGAGCGGACGGATTCCCAGGATCCATTCGATCCGGCAGTTTACGGCTATCCGTCCGGCGTATTGGGGCTGCGGCTCTATCCGAATCCGAATTTCGACGCCGCGGCCGCCGCGCGCTGGGACGCGCAACGCTACTACACGGACCCGGACTATTACGAGGATGCAAAGCTGGTGCGGCCCTATCGGGTCGGTATGGCCTGTTCGTTTTGTCATGTGAGCTTCCACCCGAACCACCCGCCGGAGGACCCGGAACAGCCGGAGCTGGCAGACCTCTCCGGTACCATCGGTGCGCAGTATTTCTGGTTCGGGCGTATCTTCGCGCCGAACGTGCGCCCGCGGAACTTCATCTGGCACATCCTGGATGCCCAGCAGCCGGGCGCGGTGGACACCTCGTTCCTGCCCAACGACTATATTTTGAATCCGCGGGCGATGAACGCGGTGTTCGACGTTGGCGCCCGCCTTGGGGCGGCCGAGCGCTGGGGCAAGGAGACCGCGACCGGCGGCGCGCTGAAGCTGCCCGAGGTCGCGCGGCGCGGGCCTACCTTCGGCACGCCCCATGTGCTCTGGGACGGCGCCGACTCGGTGGGGATCGACGCCGCGTTGACCCGCGTCTACATCAACATCGGCGAGTATCATGAGGAATGGATCCGCCACATTAACCCGCTCGTCGGCCTCAAGCCGCAGACGCCGATCCGCGTCGAAGATGCGCAAACCCATTCAGTCTTCTGGCAGGCCACTCAGCAGCGCGCCGGCAACCTGGCCAAGTACCTGATCCGCGCCGGCGCGCCGATGCCGCTGGCCGCGGCGCCGGGCGGTGAAACCTACCTGAAAGGCAACCGGGATGACGCCGATTATCCGGCGGCCCTCGATCGCGGCAAGCGGGTATTCGCCGAGAACTGTGCCCGCTGCCATTCGAGCAAGCTGCCGGAGCCGGCACCGGGGCTCGACCAGAGTGCGATCTGTAGCGACGGACGGGACTACCTGCAGTGCTGGAACGAGTACTGGGACTGGACCAATACCGATGACTTCAAGCAGAAGATGGTCGAACTGGTCCGCCGGGATGACTTCCTGACCGGTAACTATCTGTCCACTGACGCCCGGATCCCGGTCAGCCTGCTCGAGACCGAGATCTGCTCGTCCATGGCGAGCAACGCGGTGGCCGGACGTATTTGGGACAATTTCTCTTCCCAGACCTACAAGGATTTGCCCGGCATGGGCGAAGTGACGCTGCGCAACCCGCTCACGAACGAGACCTTTCAGTGGCAGTCCCCCGCCGGCGGGCGCGGCTACCAGCGGGTGCCATCGCTGATCGCGATCTGGTCCACTGCGCCCTACCTGCACAACAACGAGATCGGTGTGTTCACGAGCGACCCGTCTACCGCCGGGCGGATGCGGGCGTTCGACGACGGCATCCGCAAGCTGCTGTGGCCCGCAACCCGCGAGCCCATCGTCCACCGGACCGACCGCGTCACCTATCTGGAGATCCCGATCGCCGCGCTGCCCGGCGCGACGCGCATCGTCCTCGGCGACAACCTCGCTTCCGCGGCCCTGCGCGGTCTGCTCGGCATCGGCTGGGCGGTACGCGACGTCGAGGGGATCGCCTATCTGAGTATCGGCCCGATCCCCAGCGGCACCCCGGTCAGCCTGATCGCGAACATTAATATGGAACTGCACGACGAACGGGTCTCCGCCTGGGACCTGATCAGCTTCCTGCGCAAGGCCAAGGTCCAGTTCCGGGAGATCAACCGCATCATCGACGACGCGGGCCTGTCCCCGGCAGAGGAGAGCGCGCTCGCGGCGGCGCAACTCAAGCAGTTGGTACCGGACCTGATCGCGCTCAGTTCGTGCCCGGATTTCGAGGTCAGCCGCGGCCACAACTTCGGCGGCGACCTGCCGGATGCGGAGAAGGAGGCCCTGATCGACTACTTGAAGACGCTCTGAGCCCGCACCGCCGGGGGCAGGCGCCCCGGCGGTCTCGCGGAAGCAGCAAGGTCGGCGGTGCCGCGGGTGCCGCCTCCCAGCACGTCATGACCAGGTAATCGATCGATGGACTATGACTACATCGTCGTCGGCGCCGGAGCCGGCGGAGGTCCGGTCGCCGCCAATTTGGCCGCCGCCGGATTCAGGGTGCTGCTCCTCGAGGCCGGGGGCGGTGCCGACGACGTGCTCGAACAGGTTCCGGCCTTTCATGCCGGCGCGTCTGAAGACCCACGGATCAGTTGGTCGTTCTATGTCCGCCATTATCGCGACGACGCCCGTCAGCGTCGGGACTCGAAGGCGGTCCCGTGTCCGGAGGATCCGGCCCGCGCCGGCATCTTTTACCCGCGGGCGGCAACCATCGGCGGCTGCACCCAGCATCACGCGATGATCATCGTGCAGCCCCCGCCCCAGGATTGGGACGCGATCGCCGCCGCCACCGGCGACCCGAGCTGGGCGGCCAAGACGATGCGCCGCTACTTCGCGCGCCTCGAGCGGTGTGAATACCGTCCGTTGCAGCGCGCCCTGCAACGGGTGCTGGGTTGGAACCCGAGTGGCCACGGCTTCGACGGCTGGCTGACGACGACGATGGCGGATCCGAAGCTCGTGACCGGCGACTCGCAGCTCACCGAGTGCATCTTCGACTCCGCCCGCTATGCTCTGGGCCATGTCCAAAGCCTAGTGCCCCACTGGTGGCGGCGGTTGGTGCGCACGCTGCTGATCAAGGCGGACCCGAACGATTGGCAGAGCGTCAGGCGCAACGCTGTCGGTGTGCGCAAGGTGCCGTTGTCGGTGGCCAAGGGGCGACGCAACGGCGTGCGGCAGTTGCTGCTGGCGGTACAGGCAGCCCATCCGGAGCGGCTCAGCATCCGCACCGAGGCCCTGGTCACGCGCCTGTTGTTCGATGAGACGCCCGGGTCGCCGCTGCGGGTTACCGGTGTCGAGTTTCTGACCGGCGCCCATCTTTTTCGTGCCGATCCGCTGGCCGGCGGGACTGCCGACGCGGCCCCGCGCGCCGAACAGGTCCACGCCGCCCGTGAAGTGATTCTCTGCGGCGGGGCCTTCAACACACCGCAACTGCTGCAACTCTCCGGCATTGGTCCGCCCGATGTGCTTGCCGCCGCCGGTGTGCCGTTGCGCCATGCGCTGCCCGGGGTCGGTGCGAACCTGCAGGACCGCTATGAGGTCAGCGTCGTCCTGCGCATGAAGCAGCCGTTCGTCGCGATGGCCGGCGCGACGATGCTGCCGGACCCGAACGACCCGCACTTTCAGGCCTGGCAGCGCGGTGAGGGGGTTTATACCTCCAACGGTGCCTTACTCGGTATCATCGACCGCTCGGTGCCGCAGCAGACCGCCCCGGATCTGTTCCTGTTCGCCTTGCTGACGGACTTCCGCGGCTACTACCCAGGCTATTCGGAGCGCGTGCGTGCGGCGCGGCGTTACCTGACCTGGACGATCCTGAAGGGCCATACCGGCAATACCGCCGGGCGGGTCGCGATCCGCAGTACCGATCCGCGGCAGCCGCCGTCCATTGATTTTCATTACTTCGATGAAGGCAACGCCCCGGATGACACGGATGTCAGCGCCGTAGTCACTGCGGTGCGCCGGGTGCGCCGCATGGTGCGCAGTTACGCGGACCTGATCGATGCCGAGGAGGTACCGGGACCCGGCATTCAGAGTGAGGACCCGGAGCGGGACTACCAGTTGCTCGCCGACTTCGTGCGCAACGAGGCCTGGGGTCACCACGCCTCCTGCACCTGCAAGATCGGCGGTGATGATGACCCGCTGGCGGTGCTCGACAGCCGCTTTCGCGTTCGCGGCGTGGCCAATCTGCGGGTGGTCGATGCCTCGGTCTTCCCGCGTATCCCCGGCCTGTTCCTGGTGGCCCCCATTTACATGATCGCCGAGAAGGCCAGTGACGTCATCATCGCCGACGCCGGTGTCCGCAATCCCGTGTCCGCCCCCGCGGGCCGCGTCCGTCCACGCGCCAACTTACGGAGCTCAGTGTCATGACCAGCACCGCCGACCACACCCGGCATCGCGAGCTGATCTTCAGCCCGCTGCGTTTTCACAATCTCACAGTCAAGAACCGGCTGTTCCGTTCGAACCTGTCCGGCATGTTCGATGACTACAACGGTCATGGCGGCAACGCGCGTATCAACTGGGAGGAGCAGTTCGCCCGCGGCGGCGTCGGGGCGATCATCTCCTCCTACTGCCCGGTGGCGATTCGCGGGCGCATCCTGATCCGCTACGCGACCATCGACAACGATGACAAGATTCCGTTCTGGCGTCTGGTCGGGGAGCGCGTCCACCGCCATGACTGCTGCTTCATCCTGCAATTGAGCCACTCCGGCCGTCAGCAGGACTTGGGCGGCGTCGAGAACCTCTATCACAAGAAACTCAGCTCCACGAACAGGAAAGACTTCTTCCACGGCCTGCTGTGTCGGGCGATGACCCAGGACGACATCGACCAGGTGGTGGGCCAGTTCGCCGCGGGTGCCCGACGCGCCAAAGAGGCCGGGCTCGATGGCGTGGAACTGCACGGCGCCAACGGCTATCTGATCACGCAGTTCCTGAGTTCCGGTATCAACGACCGCACCGACGGCTACGGCGGCGCGGTGGCCAATCGGGCGCGCTTTGCGCTGGAGATCGTGCGGGCGATCCGCAAGGCGTGCGGGCGCGATTTTCATCTGCAGATGAAGATCAACGGTGTCGACCACAACGACTGGCTTTATCCCTGGGAACGCAAGGGCAATACGCTCGCTGAATCGATCGAAATCTGCCGCATCCTCGAAGATGGCGGTGACGGCGTGGACGCCTTTCATGTCTCCAGCGGCAGCACCTTTCCGCATCCGCGCAATCCGCCCGGTGACCTCCCGATGCGCTCCGCCGCGCGCTGGTACGATGGGATGCTGTCCGAGGGCGTGCGCACCAGGCTCAACTATTTCATCTTCAACGATCCGCTGCTCGGCCCTCTGTTCCGGCGCTATTGGGTCTTTCGCCGCGGGCCGGTCATTGAGGGCATCAATCTCGAGTACGCCCGCGCGATCCGCGCACAGGTAGCGGTGCCGGTCCTCTGCACCGGCGGCTTCCAGCATGCGAGCAAGATCGCCGATGCCATCGGCGGCGGCGCCTGCGACGGCGTGAGCATCGGCCGCCCGCTGATTGCGAATCCCGACCTGCCCCAGATCCTCGGGCGTCAGGACGGCCCCGACCCCGGCAAGGCCTGCACCTACTGCAACAAGTGTCTGCTCAATGATCTGGAGAACCCGCTTGGTTGCTATGAGCTGTCGCGCTACGACGGGGCGGACTTCGACACCCGCTACCAGCACATGATGCAGACCGTGATGGCGGTCTTCGAGCCGCCGGCCTCGTCGCGCCTGACCTTCCACGACTGACCCAGGAGCCGCCGCCATGTCCCAGTTCACGACCACCGAACCACCACCGACCCCGGTGGAGCAAGTCCACCGGCGCACCCAATGGATCCTGCGCGGCGTCCTGCTGCTCCTGATCCTGTGGCTCATCTTCGATTGACGTCAACCGTTGCCCGGAGGGGACCATGAACGCCACCGCCACCATCGCCGGGTCCACGCCGGCACCGCACGCCCAACCACCGGTCGGTCGCCGTCGCCGTCGGTGGTGGCTGCCGGCGCTGCTGGTATTGGTCATCGGCGCGCTGCTTGCCTGGTCGCTGTTCTCGCGCACCGAGCCCGTGACCTACAGCGATCCGCTGGAACACTTCAAATACGGCTCCATCGGCAGCGAACCGGTCAGCGGCCTGCCTTACTGGATGTGGCGGGCGCTGCCGCTGATGTTCGCGGACAAGCTGCCGGCGGGGGCGGCGGGTCCGGATGCCTACCGGGCGTTCGGGCTGCTTTATGAGCCGGGGCAGGATCTGCCCATTGGCGTGTCGCGGCGCAAGGTCATGGGCATCGAACGGGTCTGGCTCAATTGCGCGGTGTGCCATGTCGGCACGGTGCGGGCGGCAGCGGGGGCGGAGCCGCAACTGCTGATCGGGGCGCCGTCGAACAATCTCAGGCTGTTTGACTTCATCCAGTTCCTGCGCGCGGCGGCGGTGGACAACCGCTGGCAGCCGGATTACGCACTGGCCAAGATCAAGGAGGCCGGCGGTGACCTCGGCCTCATTGAACGGCTGGTCTACCGCTTTCTGGTCGTTGGTCAGGTCCGTACCGCGTTGCTGCGCCTGAACGACCAACTCGCGTTTCTCGACCGGCAACTGGCGCTGGGCCACGACTGGGGCCCCGGACGGGTGGACACCTTCAACCCGTACAAGAAGATCCAGTTCAACTACGACATGACCCGCATCCCGGACCCGGAGCTGACCGGGGCCGCGGACTACCCGTCCATCTGGATGCAGCGCCCCCGCCAGGGCATGAATCTGCACTGGGACGGCAACAATGCCTCCGTCGAAGAGCGCAACCTCAGTGCCTCGCTGGGCGCCGGCGTGACCCCGACGACCATCGACATGGGCAGCCTCGCACGGCTGCGCGACTGGCTTTGGGAACTGTCGGCGCCGGTGTTTCCGCCGGAGCATATCGACTCCGCCAAAGCTGCTGTCGGCGCGCCGCTCTATGCCCGTTACTGCGCGGCCTGCCACGGCGCGCGTGCTGCCGACGGCAGCGGCTACGACTACGACCGCACCCGCCATCCGCGGCTGGGCGAGGTCGAACCGCTGGCTGCCATCGGTACCGATCCGGGTCGCTGGCGGGCCTACACCCAGGCGTTCGCCGGGGACCAGAACCTGCTCTATGCCGGCTATCCGCTCCCCGGTCAGGCCTGCGAGCAGCAGTTGTGCAGCGCCCGCTTCAGCCACTTCAAGAAGACCGACGGCTACGCCAACCAACCGCTGGACGGCATTTGGGCGCGCTCTCCCTACCTGCACAACGGCGCCGTGCCCACGCTGCGGGCGCTGTTGGAGCCGGCCGACGCGCGCCCGGTGACCTTCTACCGCGGCAGTGACGTGTTCGACTGGTCGGCGGTGGGCTATGTGTCCGAGGCGGCGGCCCCCGGCGCCTTCCTGTTCGACACCCGCCTGCCCGGCAATACCAACACCGGCCACGAAGGCGTGGACTATGGCACGGCCCTGTCGGCGGACGAAAAATCCGCCCTCGTCGAATACCTCAAGACCTTCTGAGCGGAGGAAGCTGAAATGTCGCGCCCCAAGCTGGTTCGTTGGCTGCTGCCGCCGCTGTTGCTGCTGGTCCTGATCGCCGGGATGGTCTGGTTCGTCGCGTTTCGTACCGTCGCGCAGGCGCCGTTCCCGGACGCCGCGAGCGCGTTCAATCACGGTTCGATCGGCAACGAGGACGCCCAAGGCATCCCCTATTGGATCTGGCGGGTGCTGCCGACGCTGTTCAACGCGTATCTGCCCGGCCCCACCGGTTACAGTTCACTGGGGCTCTATTGGGAGCCGGGAGCGGAGTTGCCGGTGGGATTCTCGAAGAAGACCGTGGGCACCGAGCGGGTCTCGATCAACTGCGCTTTTTGCCATCAGGGCAGTTGGCGGCTGCACCCGGACGAGCAATCCCAGCTCGCGCTCGCCGGACCGGGCAATCAGGTGGCCGTCCAGGGCTACCTGCGGTTTCTGGCCCGCGCGGGCAATGACCCGCGCTTCAATGCCGACACGCTCATGGACGAGATCACGCGCATCTACGCGATGCCCTGGTGGCAACGCCTCACCTACCGGTATCTGTTCATCCCGGCCACGCGCAAGGCGCTGAAGGTCCAGGCAGAGAATTTCAGTTGGGCCGATGCCAATCCCCCCTGGGGCCGCGGCCGCATCGACCCGTTCAATCCGGTCAAGTACGGCATTCTGCGCATGGGCACCGACGGCAGCATTGGCAATTCGGACATGATGCCGCTGTGGCAGCAGGCCCTGTCGGAAGGCCCGAACGCCGCCGGCGAGCCCCGCGCACTGCATTGGGACGGGCTCAGCACCAACCTGCATGAGGTCGTCGTCACCGGCGCCATCGGGGACGGCATGAGCTACCGCAACTTCCAGCGCAGATCCGTCCGCGAGCACCTCGCGGGCATCGAGGCGCTGGTGCGCGATCTCATGCCGCCGGCCTCGCCGTTCTCGCCTCAACGCGATCCTGCCGACCCATTCCATGTGAGCGCCGCTGATCTCGCCCGCGGCGAGGCGCTGCACCGCGAGCACTGCGGCGGCTGCCACCTGCCGGATGGGCCGCGTTTTCGCACCGTGATCCCGGTCACCGAGGTCGGCACCGATGACCATCGCGCGCGGATGTGGAACGCGACCGCGGCGGAACGCTACAACAACTACCGGGAGGGGCGCCACGCCTGGGGCTTCACCGGCTTTCGCGATGTGGACGGCTATGTGGCCGTACCCCATACCGGGCTCTGGTTGCGCGGGCCCTATCTGCACAACGGTTCCGTGCCGACGCTGCGCGACATGCTGCGGCCGCCGACGGAGCGCCCACCGGTCTTCTATCGGGGCTATGACCTGATCGACGCCGCGAACGGCGGCTTCGTCAGCAGCGGCCCCGAGGCCGAACGCGTCGGCGAGCGCTATGACACCGGCGTACCGGGCAACAGCAATGCCGGTCATCGGTATGGCACCGACCTGCCGGAAGCGGATAAGGCGGCGTTGCTCGCGTATCTGAAGGCGATCTGAAGTCAGTGTGATGGTGGGCGGTCCGCACCCGGCGGACGCAATCACCGTCCGCGACCCGGGGTCCGCGCCGCGGACCCGACGGGCGCTCGCGGATTCATTTCAACCCCGGAGACCAAACGATGAGCAATCCAGCCGCCGACCCGCGCCGTGCACTGCCCCCGGTCATCTGGACCGGCATCGGCATCAATATGCTGTTCGTGATCCCGCTGTTCTTCTTCCCGGAATGGCTGTTCCAACTGCTCGGCATCCCTCTCACCGATACCATCCTCGCGCGGGCGAGCGGCATGCTGTTGTTCATCATCAGCGTCTTTTACATCCCGGCCGCTTGGGACCCGGACCGTTACCGGGCCAATGTCTGGTTCCATTGCATCCCGTCGCGCTGCTGCGGCGCGACCTATTTCACGGTGATGGTATTCGTGTTCGGGGCGCCGCTTGGGTATCTCTCCATCGCCATCGTCGATGCGGTGTTTTTGGTGCTGGTCCTGCGGCTGTTGCTGCGCATCACCGCCGCCGAGCGGGCTGCCGGCACACCGGTCGCGCTGCGCTGAACCCCGCCCTGCTCACTCCACGCTTTGCGAGGTCCCACCGATGCTACCTTACCTGCCCGATGCCGATCCCGATCGTGCCGCCCGCGCCCGGGCGCTGGAACACTGCCGCCGGGAGTACCGGTTCAACTACGACTACATCCCCGGCTATCCCTTTCTGGAACGGGTGCCCAAGCAGGAATGGTTCAGCCTGGCTTACTGGGCCGCTCGACTGGGTTCGCTGGCGGCGCTGCCGCTCAATCAACTGGCGGCCGGGGTGCGCCAGGTCCTGTGGCGCCCGCTGCGGACACTCAAGGACTTCGCGAATCTGTTCGTGTTCTATCGGCTGCCGGCGCCGCTGTCGACCTGGCTCGAGGACGAGGCGTTCGCCGAGCAACGGCTGACCGGCTGCAACCCCCAGGCGATCCGCCGCCTGACGACGCTGGAGCCGGATCTGCCGTTCACTGATGCACAGGTCGCGGCGGTGGCCGGCACCGCGGCGACACTCGCCGCCGAGGCCGCCGCCGGGCGGCTCTATCTGGCGGATTTCACGGCCCTGGCCCATGTGCAGGGCAGCCAGTGGCGCGGGCGCCGACGCACGATTCCAAGCCCGCGGGCGCTGTTCTGGTGGGACGCCGCGGCGGCGCGCCTGAAAACCGTCGGCATCGTGGTGCGCCGCACGCCGGGGGCGCGGGTGTTCCTGCCGTCGGACCCGCCGCTGGATTGGCTTGCGGCGAAGCTCGCCTATCAATGCGCGGACGCCTGTCATCAGGAGATCGGCACCCACTTCGCCTGGACCCACATGGTCATGGCGCCGGTCGCGGTCGTCACGCGCCGCCAGCTTGCGCCCCAGCACCCGGTCCACCTGTTGCTTGCGGCCCATTTTCGGTTCTATCTGTTCGATAACGAACTCGGGCGGGTCGCGTTCATCAATCCGGGCGGCCCGGTGGAGCGCATGCTGGGCGGCACCCTGCAGGAGTCCCTCGGCATCCCGCTGAACCTCTACAAAGCCTGGAACATCCGCGCCTTCACGCTGCCGGCGGAACTCGCCGCGCGCGGTTGCGACGACCCGGCCCGGTTGCCGCGCTATCCGCTGCGTGATGACGGTCTGCCGATCTGGCAGGCCATTGCGGCCTTCGTTGCCGACTACCTGGCGCTCTACTACGCCGATGACGCCGCGGTGGCCGCGGACCCGGAGCTCGCGGCCTGGGCGCGGGAACTCGCCGCCGACGACGGCGGACGCATCGCCGGCATGCCCACGCCGATCGCCAGCCGGGCGCTGCTCGCGGAACTGCTGACCACGGTGATCTGGATCTGCGGCCCGCTGCACTCACTGCTCAACTTCGCGCAGTGGGACCACATCAACCTGCCGAACATGAGCTATGCGCTCTACGGCGAGGTGCCGGAGGCGGTCGGCGCCATGGATGACAAGACCCTGATGGCCCTGCTGCCGCCGTTCCGCGAGGCGGCCTACCAACTCTGGTGGTGCAAGATACTGACCAGTTACCGCCACGATCGGCTCGGTGATTATGCCGCGGGGTTCGCCGACCCGCGGGCGGCGGCGGTCGGGCGGGACTTTCAGCAGCGCCTCGCGGCCATCGAGCGCGACACCGCGCAGCGGGACGCGGCGCGACCGGTCTCCTGCCCCTATCTCAAACCCTCGTTCTGCATCAACAGCATCAACACCTGAGGAAACGGCGATGAGCGACTCGTTGATTATTGGCGTCCATGGGCTGATGAACAAGCCGGCCAAGGCTAACCATGCGGCCTTGTGGGTGCGGGCCATGCAGGATGGACTGCAACGCAACGCGGGGCTCAGCCCCCCGCCGCCGCTGGCCTTCGACCTCGTGGACTGGGCCGATGTCGTGCATGGTCCACAGCGCCTGCCGGACTGGATCTACCCGGCCTGGTCCAAACCCGGACCCTTCCCGAACTACGCGGACGGGGTACGGGATGCGCTGCGCGCGCAGGCCCAGGACCTGTTCGACACCCCGCTCGACATGGCTAAGTGCTGGATCGGCGCGGACCCGGTGGGCGATCGGCTGCTGGCGGGGGCGCTGACGGACCTGCGCCTGTACTATCAGGATCGGGCCGTCAACCGGGAACTGCGCGCGCGGCTGCGGCAGCTCGTCGAGGCCGCCTATCAGGATGGCAAGCGACTGATGGTGATCGGCCATTCGATGGGCTCGATCATCGCGTACGACACGCTGCGCGAGATCGGGCGGGAGCGGCAGGATCTCGCGATCACCCATCTGGTGACGCTGGGCAGCCCGCTGGGTCTGCCGACGGTGAAGTTCCGCATCTGGCAGGAGAACGACCAAGTGCGCACGCCGACCGTGGTGCGCCGCTGGACCAATCTCGCCGAACGGCGCGACGCGATCGCGTTCGACACCCACCTGGCCGGCGACTTCCTCGCCAATGCGCAGGGCGTCCGGGTGGAGGACGATCTGGTCTGCAACGACACGGTGCCCGAACGCGACGACCCGAGGAAGACCAACTACCACGACCTCTTTGGCTACCTGCGCACACCGGAGATGTCGCGGATCATCCGCGCCTTTCTTTGAGTCGGCACGCGTCCGCCGGGGGCGTCCCAGGCAGCCGCTGCGCTGCGCGGGCACCAAGGCTGACCCCCGGGGCTCCCGACGATCTTTGTCGCCCCTGACCGGACGTACGGCGCGCGGTCGCCCGCCGCCACTGTTCGCCTGAAGCGCTGCGTTCAACGGCAAGATGCGGATGCAGCGGCAGGTGTCGAGCCCGTCCCCTCGCCAAAGCCATGGCTGGCAAAGGCGGCTCCCGGGCGGGCGATCTGGTAGCATTGACGGCTGTTCCGCTCATCAGTCACCGCGGCGAAGGTTATGTTCGGTTTCGGAAAGAAAAAGCAGCAGCAGACCGCGGCGTCGCAGATCGATCCGCCGACCGAGGCCGATTCAGCGCCGCCGTTTGAACCGGCGGACTTGGCCGCCGAGCCCGGCGCGTCGGATCAGCCGGCCGAGCCGGGCGTGCTGTCCACGGTCGATGAGGCGCCGGTGCCGCGGCGCGGGCTCTTTGCCCGGCTGGGCTTCGGGCGGCAGCGGCCGGAGCCGGAACTCGGCTGGATTCCGGGGCTGGTGCTGCCGCCCCCCGTGGTGGTGGCGGGGGAGGGCGGCGTTGCGGCGTCGGCCGAACCGCCGGCTGCGGTCGGCGATGCGGCGGTCGTGCCGCCGACCCTTGCCGGGGAATCGCCGGAGGTCGCTGCGCCGCTCGTGCCCGCGCCGCCCGCCGTCAGTCAGGTCGCTGAAGTTGAGCACGTGCCCCCGGTGGAGCCCGCGACGGAGGCGCGACGTCCAACCGAGGCCAGGCTTGCGGCGGCGGCCCTCGGGCAGTCGAGCGCGGCTCCCGTGGTTGTCCCGCCGCGCGCCGTCGCCGAGCCGTTCGACTACGAGGAGTCGCCGGAGGTCAAGCTCGGCCTGTTCAAACGGCTGCGTGAGCGGCTCACGCGCAGCCGCACCCAGCTCGGCACCGGTCTGGGCAATCTGTTTCTGGGTCGCAAGCGCATCGACGATGAGTTGATGGAGGAGCTGGAGACGCTGTTGCTGACGGCGGACGTGGGGGTGGATGCCACCACCCGCATCATCGCGGATTTGACCGCACGGGTGCGGCGCAAGTCGCTGGCCGATCCGCCGGCGCTGCTGGCGGCGCTCAAACAGGCGCTGCGCGAGATCCTGGCGACCGCACATGCGCGGGCCTGCCCAGCGGCGCCCGGTCGGCCGCAGGTGATCCTGATGGTCGGAGTCAATGGTGCCGGCAAGACCACCACCATCGGCAAGCTCGCCAAGCTGCTGCAGGCGGAGGGTAACAGCGTCATGCTGGCGGCCGGCGATACCTTCCGGGCGGCGGCGGTGGAGCAGTTGCAGGCCTGGGGGGAGCGCAACCGGGTGCCGGTGATCGCGCAGCAGGGCGGGGCGGACTCGGCCTCGGTGATTTTCGACGCCTTGCAGGCGGCTACGGCACGCGGGATCGACGTGCTGATCGCGGACACCGCCGGTCGGCTCCACACCAAGACCAATCTGATGGACGAGTTGTCCAAGATCGCGCGGGTGATGCGCAAGATCGACCCGGATGCGCCCCATGAGGTGATGTTGGTGGTCGATGCGACGACCGGTCAGAATGCCTTGACGCAGGCGGTCCAGTTCCACCAGACGGTGAGTTTGACCGGCATCACCCTGACCAAGCTCGATGGCACCGCCAAGGGCGGCATCGTCTTCGCCATCGCCGAGCGGCTCAAGGTGCCGATTCGTTTTATCGGCGTGGGTGAGTCGATCGAGGACCTGCGGCCCTTCGATGCGGATGAGTTTTTGGACGCGTTGCTGAGCTGACCCGGTGATGACGTCAAGCGTTGTCAGGTAGCGCCCGATGATCCGCTTCGATCATGTCTGGAAGCGCTACCCGGAACGGGGCGACGCCCTGAGCGATGTCAGTTTCGAGTTGCAGGCCGGGGAGATGGTGTTCCTCACCGGCCACTCGGGGGCGGGCAAGAGCACGCTGCTGCGTCTGATCGGGCTGTTGGAGCGGCCCAGCCGGGGTCAGGTGATCGTCAACGGGCGTAACCTTGCGACCCTGGCACGCGGCCGGATTCCCTATCATCGCCGTCAGGTCGGCATGATCTTTCAAGATCATCGTCTGCTGCCTGACCGCAGCGTGTTCGAGAACGTTGCGCTGCCCCTGGTGGTGACCGGGCTCGGTCATAAGGAGGTGGGCCGCCGCGTGCGTGCCGCGCTGGATCAGGTGGGGCTCCTGAAACGTGAGCGCGCGCTGCCGGTGGCCCTCTCCGGGGGAGAACAGCAGCGGGTCGGCATCGCCCGTGCGGTGGTCGCCCGACCGCCGCTGGTCCTGGCCGATGAGCCGACCGGCAACCTGGACCCGGATCTCTCGCGCGAGATCTTTGAACTGTTCGAACGCTTCCATCAGGTGGGCGTGACTTTGATGATCGCCACTCACGATCTGGCGCTGATCCACGCGCTGCACCACCGGACCTTTACGCTGAGCGAAGGCCGGCTGGTCGATGATTCGGGGGATGCGTAGCCGCCATGGCCCGCCGCCCCCCGCGCCGCAGCCGTGCCCCCGACCTCCTGCAACTGCCCCAGGCGTGGCTGTCGCACCATGTCCAGAGTGCCGTCGCCACCCTCGGGCGGCTGCTGCGTGCCCCCCTGGCCACGGTGATGACGGTGGCCGTGATCGGTATCGCCCTGGCCCTGCCGGCGGCGCTCTATGTGCTGACCGGGAATCTGCGCAATCTGGTTGGCAGTTGGGATCAGTCCGCCGCCATCTCATTGTTTCTCCATCGGGATATCAGTGATCAGGACGCGGCGGTGGTGGCCGGCCGGCTGCGTGAGTGGCCGGAGTTCCAGCGTGTCCAGTTGATCGGTGCCGACCAGGCACTGGCGGAATTTCGCGAACAGGCCGGTTTCGCCGAGGCACTGGCCCAGTTGACGACCAACCCCTTGCCGGCGGTGCTGGCGCTCTTCCCACAGCCGGCCTACGCGGCGCCGGCGGAGATTCTCAATCTGCAGGAACGACTCGGTCAGTTATCGGAGGTCGACTTCGTGCGGGTGGACACCCAGTGGTTGTTGCGTTTTCAGGCCATCCTCGACCTGGCGGCGACCCTGGTCCTGCTGCTTGCCGGTCTGCTCGCCCTGGGTGTGCTGCTGATCGTGGGCAACACCATCCGGCTGGAGATTCAGAACCGTCGCGGAGAGATCGAAATCATGGAGCTGGTCGGTGCCACGGCGTCCTTCATCCGGCGGCCGTTCCTTTACGCGGGGGCCTGGTATGGACTGCTCGGCGGCCTGAGTGCCTGGTTCCTGGTCACGCTCGCGGTGCTCGGACTCCAGGGGCCGGTGGCGCGGCTCGCCAGCCTCTACCGCAGCGAGTTTCCGCTCGCCGGTCTAGGCCCGCTCGAGCTGCTGACGATCCTGGGCGGCAGCATGCTGCTTGGGTTGGTCGGGAGTTGGATCGCGGTCAACCGGCATCTGCGCGGGGTCGAGCCTGGTTGACCTGCGTTCCGGCAGGATGCCGGAACCCATGCCAGGACCTGTTCAGCGTCTGGCTGGGGTTTCAGGTTGGCCATCAACTGAACAGATATCACCGGTTCATATCCAGACGGTTTGGCGGGGGATGACTAAAAATTAATGCCCAGGTAACGTCTTTGGACAATCAGTATAAAATTATGAAAAATAAAATAATATTTCTTGTATCGTCAAAGCGTATCGGAAAGATCGGAATATTCGATGCCCGATTGGTTTGGATTGCCCTTGTACAAACCCGTGACTTTGCCTAAAGTCTACTCAACCTCTGAAGCAGCCCGGACGATAAGCCCGATGACGTCACGCTGGCTAATTACAGAGTAAACTGCTAGGATTTGTTTCAAGTCCAAATTTAAGGTGATCAGCACATGGCTAAAGATTTCGCCCTCATGCCGACCGGCAACATTGACGCGTACATCAGCGCCTCCTACCAGATCCCGGTGCTGACTCCCGAAGAAGAGCGCGATCTGGCCGAGCGTCTGCGCGACCATGGCGATATGGATGCCGCGCGGCGGATGGTGATGTCGCACCTGCGCTTCGTGATTCGCATCGCCCGTGGCTATCTCGGTTACGGCCTGCCGCTACCGGACCTGATTCAGGAAGGTACGGTCGGACTGATGAAGGCGGTTCGGCGCTTTGAGCCCGACATGGGCGTGCGTCTTGTTTCCTTCGCCGTGCACTGGATTCGCGCAGAGATTCACGAGTACATCCTGCGCAACTGGCGCATCGTCAAGGTGGCGACCACCAAGGCCCAACGGAAACTATTCTTCAATCTGCGCAGCGCCAAGAAGCGCCTGGGTTGGTTCACCCGCGAGGAAGTGGAGTCCGTAGCCGCCGATCTTGGGGTCAAGCCGGCCACGGTGCTGGAAATGGAGTCCCGGCTGTCCAACCAGGACCTGGCTTTCGACGGGTATGACGACGACGAAGACGATGCCCCGTCCGCGCCTTCGACCTACCTGCCGGACATGCGCATGGAGCCGTCGAAGATGCTCGAGCTTGAAGACACCGAGCGTGACGATAAGGAACGTCTTTATGCCGCGATCCAGGGTCTGGATGAGCGCAGCAAAGTGATTTTGCGCGAGCGCTGGCTGAACGAGAAAAAACAGACGCTGCACGACCTGGCACAGCAGTTCAATGTCTCGGCGGAGCGCATTCGTCAGATCGAAAAGAATGCGATGAAGAAGTTGCGTCTCCAGCTGGAGATCTAGTCGACGGGCCGGCGATGTCGTGCCGGCGCTTCTCCCCAGACCCGGCCCGTTCACTGCGGGCCTTGGAGTGCCTGGGTGTTGCGTCAGGGAGGCTCAGGTGGAGAGATCGTCTTCTCTTAAGGATGTGACCAGCGCGCGACTGTCCGGGGGCCTCTTGGACCGGGTGTGCAAAGCTCGCTCGGCCATTCACGGTTTCGGGTGCTTTGCTCGCGTCGGTTTCGACGCGGGTGATTTCATCGGCACCTACGAGGGGTCGGAGGTCGAGGAGGACGGGACCTATGTTCTGTGGATTTACGACGCGGTAGGTGACGTACTCAGTGCGCGCCGCGGCAGTAACCTGCTGCGCTGGCTGAACCATAGCGACGCCCCCAATGCACAGTTCGACCAGTTCGATCTCTATGCGTCGCGCACCATCGCGCCCGGTGAGGAGATTACCATCGACTACTCCGGAATTTCCTGAGCGCGATTCGTCTATTCACCTGTTCGTCCCGTGACCCGCTTCCCTTCGCCTGCCATGTCGGAGTCCAGCGATGCAAGACCGCCCCCTGATCACTACCGCCATCCCGAAGCACCGTTATGAAGTCGGGGGCTATGCCGCCACCCTGTTGGGCGAGATTGTCGCGGGCGACTCACGGAGTTACCGTTATATCCTCGCCTTTGTACGCCAAGGCCAGCGCGAGCCGGTGTTTTATGTCTGTGCCGAGCCGGCCGCGCCGCAGGATCGGGCGGACGGTGCCTACCAGTTGCGTGTCGTCAGCGAAGCCCTCACCGAGGTGGTGGATCGCGATGATCGGTGGGGCGATGCGGAGACCTTTGCCGATCAGGCCCTCAAGCTCGGCGCTCAGGCCCTGGGGCTGCAGCGCGACCCGATCGTGAAGCGCATGTAGCCGCGGCGGTGACGGTCGAAAAAGTTGGTCGCTGATTTGACCGTACAGCAGGTTGTGGCTAACATACTCGACCTGATTCGGGCGCGTAGCTCAGCGGGAGAGCATCCCCTTCACACGGGGAGGGTCGCAGGTTCGATCCCTGCCGCGCCCACCAATACCCCGACTCAAGTGAACCAGCTTCGGCTGGTTTTTTCTTTAGCGCTCACGACCGGGTCATGATGGATCGCTGCGACACGGATTGGCCAGGCGACGTCGCCACCTAAGGTGACTGACAGAAATCGCCTCAGTCCGGCGTCTCGAGATCCAGCCCTAAACAATCACTCGCGAGACGCCTGCATGACCGTTCACATTGTCGCCCGTTTCATCGCCCGACCGGAGTGCGTGGACGAGTTGCGTACCCTCTTACTGGGCATGCTCGAGCCGACGCGCCAGGAGTCCGGTTGTCTGCGTTATGAATTGCTTCACAATGCAGCGGACCCGACCGACTTCACCTTTGTCGAGGAATGGGCAGACGCTGCGGCGATCAACGCCCACCTTGAAACCCCGCACCTCAACGCCTTGGTAGCGCAATCCCAACCCCTGCTGGCGGCCGCCTTGGACGTGCGTCGTTACACCGTGTGCTGAGACTTTGCTCAGGTCTTCCACGAGGCGGATGCCCGCAGGGCGATCCGCCGTTGCGCAGGCACCCAAGCGGCGGAACCGCATGCGGCGTTCCGCCCGACGTGGGCAACTCGGATAGGATCGTATTCCGTCGGTCGCTCAGGTTTCACGACAATACGAGTAAGGATCGCCAAGCGGACCTGTTCTGCTCGTCGATGACATGGTGGACTCGCGCTGGACCCTCACCATCGCGGCCTGGCTGCTGCGCCAACACGGCAGCGGCCCGGTCTGGCCGCTGGCCCTGGCGCTAACCGGACACGACTGATGAACGACCCACTCTCCCCCAACACCCAAGCCATCCTGCTCCTGACCGCGCCGCTTATCATTGGGCGGGGCAAGACCGCCGCCGATCTGTTGACCCCAGGCCAGTACAAGCGGGTCGCCCAGTCCCTGCGCGAGCAAGAGCGCCAGCCGTCGGACTTGCTCGGGCCGGACGCCGCGACCCTCTGCGCGGCCCTGGGTGAGGCGTGTGCCCCTCAGGTCGACTGCGAGCGACTGCGCACCTTGCTCAATCGCGGCTTCCAGTTGAGTCAGGCGCTCGAACGCTGGCACGCCCGCGCCATCTGGGTCGTCAGTCGTGCCGATGCCGCCTATCCCCGACGACTCAAGTCGCGGCTCAGGGACGACGCTCCGGCGATCCTCTATGGCTGCGGGAATCCGCTACGGCTCGAAACCGGCGGGCTCGCCGTCGTCGGTTCGCGCCATGTGGATCAGACCCTGATCGAGTACACCGAAGGCGTCGGCCGACTCGCCGCCAAGGCCCGCCGGACGCTGATCTCCGGCGCCGCCCGTGGCATCGACCAAGCCGCCATGCGCGGGGCGCTTCAGGCGCAAGGACAGGCCATCGGCGTTCTCGCGGACAGTTTGGAGACCGCCGCCCTCAATCGCGAGCAGCGCGACCTCCTGCTGGAGGAACGATTGGTTCTGATTTCCCCCTATGACCCTGCGGCCGGCTTTAATGTCGGCAACGCCATGCAGCGCAACAAGCTCATCTACGCCCTGGCCGACGCCGCCTTGGTCCTCAGTTCGGATTACAAGAAGGGCGGCACCTGGGCTGGGGCCAGTGAGCAATTGCAGAAGTATCGGCTGGTTCCCGTCTATGCCCGTGCCACCGGAGAGACGGGTCAAGGGCTCCAAGCTTTGCTACAGGCAGGGGCCTTGCCCTGGCCTGAGCCCAAGATGGCCGAGGACCTGATCGAAGTGCTAAGCGCCGTTGCCGAATGGGCGCGACCGTCGCGGGATCGAGGCGTCGTGGCGCCCGGCGCGCCGAATCTCCGGCTTCAGGCGGCGAACACGGGCACCGAATTGGGGGCACTCAGTCCGAGCGATGGAGCAAAGGTATCGGGAACCCGTCTGACCCCCGCAGAGGAACTGTTTGCAACCGTGCGGTCACTGATCGAACGGATGCCTGAGCCAAAGACCGAGGCCGAGATTGCCGATGAGTTGAACGTACCGGCGGCGCAGGCCAAGAAATGGCTGGCGCGGCTGATAGAGGAGGGGGTGGTGGAGAAAACGGTGCGGCCGGTGCGGTATCGGGCGGCGACGGACCGGCCGGTGCAGGGCAGTTTGTTTGGCTAGGTCGATTACGAAGGCCTGGCCGACGCCTGGAAAGTTGCGATCAACGTTGCGGTCGAGGCAGTACCCGGCGCATCTGTCCGGCGATGGCCGCGTCAACCATGGCGAGCCGCGCCTGTTGTTCGTCGGTAGTGTTAGTAACCTGGATCAATGATGGCAACGCCGGCCGCTGGAGATAGCTCTAAAGTCGCAATGCGATGTCATCAGCGCGCCGGAGTGTTACTCTGGGTTAGAACGCCGTGCCCCCGCAGGGCCTTAGCGGTGTCCACCCGCGCGACTCCGGTGCGCCGGACCGATGGTGTGGCACCAATCACCTGACTGATAGAGGCTCATCATGCACATCCGGGTCGGTTATGAATTGATCTATGACTGCCCGCAGCCGACACCGATGCTGTTGTCGCTGCACATCCATTTCACGCGCGCTTCCGATCTCGTGGTTCCCGATCATCTGATCACCCGTCCGTCCATCCCGATCACCGCCTACCGCGACAGCTTCGGCAACTGGTGCAGCCGCATCGTCGCGCCCCAGGGCGAGCTGCGGCTGTCGACCGATGCGGTGGTGGACGACCGGGGTGAGCGTGATCCGGTCGTCCACTCAGCCCACCAGCACCTGGTGCAGGAACTGCCCGAAGAAACCCTGCTGTTTCTTCTGGGCAGCCGGTATTGTGAAACCGATCTGCTGTCCGCGGCGGCCTGGGCGCTGTTCCACACGGCACCCGTGGGTTGGGGGCGGGTTCAGGCCATTTGCGACTTTGTCCATCAGCATATTACCTTTGGTTACGAGCACGCCCGGGCCACCCGAACGGCCTGGGAAGCCTTCAACGAGCGGGTCGGTGTCTGTCGCGATTTCACGCATCTGGCGGTCGCCTTCTGCCGCTGCATGAATATCCCGGCCCGCTACTGCACCGGCTATCTGAGCGATATCGGTCAGCCGCCGCCCTTCAGCCCGATGGATTTCGCCGCCTGGTTCGAAGTCTACCTGGGCGGCCAATGGCATACCTTCGACGCCCGCAACAACTCACCGCGGATCGGCCGGGTGTTGATCGCGCGCGGACGCGATGCGGCGGATGTCGCACTCACCAACACCTTCGGCCCCAATACGCTGAAGAGCTTCCAGGTGTGGACTCATGAGGTCAGCGGGGCGCGGTGAGCGGCCGGCGGCCTGTCTGAACCGTCATTCCGGCAGGATGCCGGAATCCATGGCCATGGATGGCAGCCTAACGGCTGCACTCGCCGAAAATGCGCGCCTCGCAGGTGGCGCATACTGATTTGTCCAGTTTCTGGTAGATCGCCCGGATGGCGACCTCCTCGGACTGGAAGACGTTGCGTTCATCGCGCTCGTGCATACAACCACACTGACCCAGCATGTCCCACACGCGCTGTTTGACTTTGATCAGATACATGTCGCCGCCGTCGGCGCGGCGCTGCTGAGCCTCGTCCGTCAGCGCCTCGGCGCCTTGGAGATCGACGAAGTTGATCCCGCTGGCGATCAGGGCCAGGTGTTTCTGCTCAGGATGCTCGGCACGCAGGCGATCAAAGGCGTCCTGGACATGGGGGACCGAGCCGAAGAAGAGCGATCCGTCGATGCGCAGGAAACGCAGTTGCGGGCATTGCGTGAGCTCGGGATCGCTGGAGAAGGCGCGGCCCGGCAGGTTCGGGTCCGGCGTACGGGTGACGATGCGCGGGCGCGAGGTGCGCTCCAGATAGAGCACCAGGGACAGCAGCACCCCGGCAAAGATGGCGAACGTCAGTTCCAGGAAGAGCGCAGCGGCAAAGGTGACCAGGAAGACCGAGGTCTCACGCATTGACGAATGCAGGATGTGACGAATCTCCTTGAAGTCGATCAGCCCCCAGGCGACCAGGAAGAGCACGCCGGCCATGGCCGCCTTGGGTAGGTAGCTTGCCAGCGGTGCGACCAAGAGGACGATGGCCATCAGGAACACACCACCCAGCATCGCGGCCAGCGGGGTTCGGGCACCGGCTTCGTAATTGACCCCGCTGCGGTTGAAGGAGCCGGTGGCGACATAGCCGGAAAAGAAGGCCCCGGCGATGTTCGACAGCCCCTGACCGATGAACTCCTGATTGCCGTCGATGCGGTAACCGCCGCGGGCGGCCAGGGAGCGGCCGATCGAGACCGCCTCGGTGAGGGCGAAGAGGGTGACCGCCAGCGCCGTGGGTGCGAGGTCACGGATGTTCTCCAGCGTCAGCGTCGGGGCCGAGAGCGGCGGCAGCGTGCTGGGCAGTGCCCCCACGGTGGCAATGGCGTCGCCGAACAGATCGCTGAACCAGCGGTTCATGGCGGTCGCGAGCAGACTCCCGACCAGCATGGCCACGATCATATAGGGGATGCGCGGGACCCAGCGTTTGACCGCGAGGCCGGTCAGCAAGGTCACCGTGGCGACCAGGGTCTCCGCCGGGCTGATTTCGATCACGTGGCGCCCGAACTCGATGAGAATCTCATGGAGGTGTCCGGCACTGTTCAGGTCGACGCCAAAGAAATATTTGAGCTGCTTCGCCGCGATCAGGACGGCGGCGGCGGCGGTAAAACCGACCACCACCGAGTGTGAGATGAAATTGACCAGGGCGCCCATCCGCGCCAGGCCCAGGGAGAGTTCGATGACTCCGACCATGAAGGTGAGTGTCAGGGCCAGCATCACATAGTCGGCTGACCCCGGTGTCGCAAATCCGGACAGGGCGGAGAACAGGACCACCGAGGCGGCCGTGGTCGGACCTGAGACCAGGTGCCGCGACGACCCGAAGAGCGCGGCGATGATGGCCGGGATCATGCCGGCGTAGAGTCCGTACTGCGGCGGCATGCCCGCGATGACGGCGAAGGCGACGCCTTGCGGCAGCACGACGATGGCGCCGGTCAGGGCGGCAATGAGGTCGGCTTTGGCATCACGGCGGGTCAGGCCCGGCGCCCACTTCAAGAAAGGTGTGAACCAACTCAGGGCGGGGTTGCGTAAGAACCGGGTCATGTCGTGAGTCCTGCGAAGGCGGTCGGCTGCACGGGCGGGCGGGGTGGCGCCGGGCGGTTTTGGCTGTGTCGAACAGTAGTAGAAAGCGCTAATGTTCTCAAGTGTTGCGCAGGGGAAACGCTCATTATGCGCGCCTCGGTCCCTGGGACACCATGAGTGGATCGGGTAATCGTCCGTCATCTTGCCGATAACTATGCGATGATTATGGTCTTCCCCACCCACCGAAGATCGGATGAATCCATGAACCAAACCACCACCCCATTACGCTACAACACCCTTTCACAACTTTTCCACTGGTCCGTCGTGCTGATGCTGGTTGGACTCGTCGTGACCGACAGTCTGCGCGACGGTGCACCCAAGGAATCAGCCTTGCGTACCGAGTGGCTGCACCTGCACGAGTCGCTGGGCATCCTGCTGTTCCTGGTCGTGATCGCGCGCATCCTCTGGAGTCGTCTCAGTCCCCAGCCGGCGCCGCTGCCCGCACCCCAATGGAGCCTGATCGCGGCCAAGCTGACTCACCTGTTGCTCAACCTCGCCACCTTGTTGATCCCGGTCTTCGGTTACCTGCGGGTGGTTTCCAAGGAAGGCCGCTTTGCCGATTTCTTCGGTACCCAACTGCCGTCACTGGTCGCTCCCTCCGCGCAACTGAATGAGGCCATGCACATTTTCCATGGCGAGCCCATGGAGTTCTTCCTGTACTCGCTGGTCGGGCTGCATGTTGCCGCGGCACTGTGGCATCAGTACGCCCGCCGCGACGGCACCCTGGAGCGCATGCTGCCCTGGGGGCGGCCGGCGGCCTAGCGGCGCAGCGATAGTCCTGAAGAACTGCTGGCCAACGCCCACATTCGGAGACCCCGCTGTCGGGTCTTCGGTGTGGGGTACGGCGGTCCACTCGTCCATTCATGGCGATTTCCGTCAATCGCCTAAGAGATCGACCATGCACTTGGATCCCTTCATGATTGCCCTCGGATTCGAGGGCGAGATCACGGGCCCCGGCCAGGCGCGGATGCGGGTCCAACTGCGGCCCGAGCACCTAAATAACTGGGGCTCGGCCCACGGCGGCTTGCTGTTCACCCTGGCCGACTCGGCCTTTGCCCTGGCCTCCAACTCACACGGACCGCTGGCCGTGTCCCTGAGTGCCTACATGGAGTATTTCAAGGCGACCGCGGTCGGCGACACCATCGAGGCGGTCGCCCGCGAGGTCAGCCTGACCCGCCGGACCGGGGTCTATCAGGTGGAGGTGCATCGCGGCGGGGAGCTGATCGCGCTCTTTACCGGAACCGTCCACCGCAGGAAAGCCTGAGCGCGGACCATCCTGCCTCAGCGCCGCGGCAGCAAGGTCTTCTTGCCCATGGCGTCGAGGCAGACGAACCGGATGTGGGTCTGGAAGATGGCCTCCTCGGTGCCGGTCTCCAGGTCATCGGCGTAGACCTGCACCTCGTATTCCACCGAAGTCTTGCCCGCGTGACGCTCGCGCACGTCGAAGCGCAGTACGGCGCCCTGATGTACCCCGCGGCGGAATTCCACCTTGTCCATGCTCACCGTGACGAAACTGCACCCTGGATAGTCGCGGCTGGCCGCGATCCAGGAGATCTCGTCCACCCACATGAGCGTAAAGCCCCCGAACAGATACCCGAAGTGATTGAGGTGCTCGGGCCGCACGACCTTGTAACTTTCCACGTTGCTATCCTCGGTGTTCCGTAGCGAACACGCTGGGGTTTTATCTTGAATTCTGGCAGTTAGCGCTCGGCCGCCAGCCTCGTAGGGCCAGCATGTTACCGTGAAAGCCGCGCCGCGACCCCCTTAGGAGCGGCCTCCGGCGCAACATTCGAATCACGATTGCCAACCAGGAGACAAAAACAGTTGCTTGAAATATGTTCATTTGTGCTTAAAATAATGCAGATGAGCAAGATTTATCGGATGAGTGAGTTCGCCAAGCGTGTTGGCAAAGCGCCATCGACGATTCGGCGCTGGGAGCGTGAAGGCAAACTGGTTGCGAAGCGCCATCCGTCAGGGCATCGCTATTTTGATGATTCGGATGTTCGGCTGCTGATCGGCGGGGTAACGGAGAAACGTGATGTCGTGGTGTACTGCCGGGTCAGTGGCGCCGGGCAAAAGGACGATCTGGCGTCACAGGTGAAGGCGATGGAAGTTTACTGCCAAGGCGCAGGAGTCGCCGTTGACGAGTGGATTCAGGAGATTGGCGGCGGGATGAACTTCAAGCGCAAGCGGTTTCTGGCCTTGGCGGATCGGGTTGCGCGTGGCGAGGTTCAACGGCTTCTGGTCGCTCATAAGGATCGGCTGATGCGGTTCGGCTTCGACCTGTTCGAGCATATCGCCAGACAGAACGGGTGCGAGGTGGTGGTAGTGAACCAGGAATCCCTGTCGCCACAACAAGAAATGGTTGAGGATCTGATCGCTATCGTCCACACCTTCGGTGGTCGCCTGGATGGAATGCGCAAGTACCAGAAGGAAATCAAGGACGACTTCCCCGATGTAAAGATCAGTACACCCACAGCAGTCTGCGAATGAAAGTCACGCGTACCCTCCAAGCGAACGTCCCCGGCGCATTGGCGCCCATCTGCCAAGCCATAGGCTACCTGCGCGCCGATATTTGGCGGCGATACGGTGCGTTGGGTACTGTCGGCAAGTCCGCGAGCGACATCCGTAAGGCCATCAGCGCCCAAGACATCTATGCGGGACTGGGGGTCGACGGCACCATCCGAAACGAAACCACCAAGGATGTGGTCAACGATATCCTGACGTACAAGGCCGCGGCGAAGCTCAAAGTGCGACAGGCCATCGCTGCCAAGACCGCGGACCCAGCCGAGCGGGCACGGCTCTACACCCTACTCAAAGCCGATCGGTGGATGGACGAGCCCTTTCTCCATCGCCAGATGCGCAAGCACTTCCGGCACGGCGTCAGTCACACGGCCAACCAGTTCATTGTCCGCTCCGACAAACAGGCGTCCGCGGTGATCGACGGCCAACTGGTGATCACGATCCGCGTCGCCCCGAAGTACGGCGATCACATCCGGTTGGTTACGACGTCCAACGGCAAGAACGTCGACCTGACTGGCAGCAACCTCCGTGTTTGCGTGAAGGACGGCTTCACTGAAATCCACTACGCGGTCGACAAGGAGGCCGGGCGCCCGCACGGGGTTCAGTCGCTCGGGATCGACAAGGGCTACACCGAAGCGTTTACGGACTCCGACGGCGCCGCGCATGGGCAGGCCTTTGGTGACGTACTGACCGCGTATAGCGACACGGGCGCCAAGACGGGTCAGCTGCGCAACCAGCTTCATGCGCTGGAAAAGAAGCACCGTAAGCGCGGCAACCAAGCCAAGGCCGACCGGATTCTCACGAATAACCTGGGTCGCAAAAAGCTTGAGGCGAGAAGGGTCCGTACCAAGCAGCGCCTGCGCACGATCGCCTATCAATCGGCGCATTCTATCGTGGATAAGGCGGCCCTGGTGGTCTCCGAAGATTTAACGTCGCCCATTGCCCAAAAACAGCAATGGAAGCGATACAACCGACGCATGAGTTCATGGGCGAAAGGCGTGCTCGCCGAGGCCCTGGACTCGGTGTGTGAGCAGCGTGATGCCGAGCATGTGCTCGTCAATGGTTCCTACACGTCGCAAATGGACTCGACCACTGGCTTGCTGGAAGGCACGCGCCGTGGCGACAAGTTTTACCGGGTCACCGGGGACGTTCTGCAGGCCGACCATAACGCGGCTCTGAATGTGCTGGCAAGGCTCGCGGATCCCGAGATCAAGCGGTACATGCCGCACCGGGACGTTCGACGGGTCCTGCTGTCGCGTTCTCCGGCGCAACTGAGCGTCAAGGGGCTTGAGTTGCAGGCCGCAATGCCTATCAACCAAGTGCGGATAAATCCTAACTTCATCCCCGAGCAACTTTGCTCAGAATTTTAGGAACAGTATTCTGCCGCGCGCCCCGTCGTGCCAATGTCGGCGGGCAAAACGCGCGGTACAGCCTACAAGGAGACGCTCGTGGTCGGACATTCTGCAGTCGATTGGGTGGATATCGTCGTCGTGATCGGCTACCTGTTGATCACCGGCTATTTGGGTTGGCTCGGGTACCGGCGCACCCGGACGGCGGCGGACTATCTGGTTGGCGGGCGCTCGGTCCACCCGATCATCATGGCGGTGTCCTATGGGGCCACTTTTATCTCCACCGCGGCCATCGTGGGTTTCGGCGGGGTCGCCGGACTCTTCGGCATGAGCCTGATGTGGCTCACCTTCGTCAACATCGCCATCGGCATCCTGCTGGCCTTTACCGTGCTGGGGGAGCCGACCCGACGCCTGGGCCACCGGCTGGGCGTGCATACCTTCCCGGAACTGCTCGGTGCGCGCTATCAGAGCAAGGGTGTCCAGGTGTTCGCCGGGCTGCTGATCGTCCTGTTCATGCCGCTCTATTCGGCGGCGGTGATGACCGGCGGCGCCGTTTTTGCCGCCACCCAGTTCGGGGTGGAGTTCGAGGTGGCCCTGCTGGTGTTCGCCCTGATCACCGCGGCCTATGTGATTCCCGGCGGGCTCAAGGCGGTGATGTATACCGATACCTTCCAGGGCTTGATCATGATCCTGGCCATGGCCTACCTGCTGTGGTTCACCTACACGAGCCTGGGCGGCGTCGAGCCGGCGCACCGGCACCTGACCGAGATGGCCGATCTGGTGCCCGCGCCCTTGCAGGCCATGGGTCACCAGGGCTGGACCGCCATGCCCAGGTTCGGTTGGGGGGCGGCCGGCTACGATCTGTGGTGGACCGTGGTCACGGCGATCATTCTGGGTGTCGGTATCGGCGTGCTGGCCCAGCCGCAGCTGGTGGTGCGTTTCATGACGGTGCGCAGTCGCCGCGAACTGGATCGGGCGGTGCCGATCGGCGCCATTTTCATCCTGCTGATGAAAGAAACATCACCCGGTCGCTGGGCGCCGATGATCAACCCCAAGACCAGTCAGCCGGCGACGGCGCCAATGGTCGTTGCCGCGCATGAACCCGCCCAGGATGTCCACGGCGCCACGCTGGACCTGGTCAGCGGGCGCGCGCCCGCGGTGGTCTATGCCAAGGGCGAGGCCGACCAGATCATCCCGACCTTCATCAGCACGGCCCTGCCGCGCTGGTTCGGCCTGGTGTTCTTCCTGGCCCTGCTGGCGGCGGCCATGAGCACCATGTCGAGCCAGTTCCACACCATCGGAACGGCCGCCGGGCGCGATCTCTACGAGCGACTCACCGGCAAGCTGGTCACCGGCGGCAAGACCAGCATCCTGGCGGATTATCCCAACTGGCCGTCGGTGGACCCGATCATCATCGCCCTGCCGCTGTCGCTCCTGACCCTGGTGTTGGTCAGCGCTTTGACCAAGGCCTCCGCTCCGCAGCATTTGCGTCGGTGTTTCCCTCAGGACCAAGGTCGGTAGCTCGGATCCAGCAGGTTTCAGCCACTTTGTCTGTTCGCCGCGTCATAAATCTGCAATCTAACTGTGCTGGATCTAGAAAAAGAGAGGTTAACCTGGGGTATTCTTCCGCCGCCCGCTTGGGCAGTCATCACGATAAACAAACGGAGGCACCCATGACGGGGCATTCTGCGGTGGGTTGGGTCGATATTGTCGTTATCCTGGGTTATCTGCTGACCACGGTCTATTTGGGCTGGCTCGGCTACCAGCGCACACGGACCGGGGCGGACTATCTGGTCGGCGGGCGCTCGGTCCACCCGATCATTATGGCGGTGTCCTACGGGGCCACCTTCATCTCCACCGCGGCTATCGTGGGTTTCGGCGGGGTCGCCGGGCTGTTCGGCATGAGTCTGCTGTGGCTGACCTTTCTCAATATCGGGGTGGGCATTCTGCTGGCCTTCACCCTGCTCGGTGAGCCGACCCGGCGCCTGGGGCACCACCTCGGCGCCCACACCTTCCCGGAACTGCTGGGTGCGCGCTACCAGAGCAAAGGGATTCAGATCTTCGCCGGGCTGCTGATCTTCCTCTTCATGCCGCTCTACTCGGCGGCGGTGATGACCGGCGGCGCCGTCTTTGCCGCTACCCAGTTCGGGGTGGATTTCGAGGTGGCGCTGCTGGTGTTCGCCCTGATCACCGCGGCCTATGTGATTCCCGGCGGGCTCAAGGCGGTGATGTACACCGACACCTTCCAGGGGCTCATCATGATCCTGGCCATGGCTTATCTGCTGCTCTTCGCCTACACGAGCCTGGGCGGAGTCAGTGCGGCGCACCAGTACCTGACCGGGATGGCCGACCTGGTGCCGGCGCCCCTGCAGGCCATGGGTCACCAGGGCTGGACCGCCATGCCGAAGTTCGGCTGGGGGGCGACCGGCTATGACCTGTGGTGGACCGTGATCACGGCCATCATCCTGGGGGTCGGCATCGGCGTCGTGGCCCAACCCCAGTTGGTGGTGCGTTTCATGACGGTGCGCAGTCGCCGCGAGTTGGATCGGGCCGTGCCGATCGGTGCGGTTTTCATCCTTTTCATGACCGGTACCCCCTTCGCCGTGGGCAGCCTGTCCAACGCCTGGTTCGCCCAGCATGGACCCCTGCTCAAGGGTCAGGTGGTCAAGGAGATCGATGCGGAACGCGGTCATGCACTGGTGGAGCTGATGAAGGAAACATCACCCGGCCGCTGGGAGCCCGTCATCAACCCCAAGACCAATCAGCCGGCGACGGCGCCGATGGTGGTTTCTGCGCATCAGTCGGCTCAGGATGCCCAGGGCGCCCCCCTGGATCTGGTCAGCGGGCGTGCACCCACGGTGGTCTATGCCAAGGGTGACGCCGACCAGATCATCCCGACCTTCATCAGCACGGCCCTGCCGCGCTGGTTCGGGCTGGTGTTCTTCCTGGCCCTGTTGGCGGCGGCCATGAGTACCATGTCGAGTCAGTTCCACACCATCGGGACGGCTGCCGGGCGCGATCTCTATGAGCGCATCACCGGTCAGCACGGCACCGAGCCGAGCCTGCTGGTCATGCGCATCGCCATCGTGATCGGGCTGCTGGTGGCCGTGACCATCAGTTACACGGTGCGTCAGGATTATGTGGTTGCCCGGTTCACCGCGATCTTCTTTGGTTTGTGTGCGGCGAGCTTCCTGCCGGCCTATCTCGGCGGCCTCTTCTGGCGGCGTGCGACCCGTATCGGAGCACTGACCTCAATGACGGTGGGGATGCTGGTCTCGTTGTTCTGGCTCCTGCTGGTCAAGGCCAAGGAGGCGAGCGCCATCGGGCTGGTGCAGCTGGTCACCGGCGGCAAGACCAGCCTCCTGGCGGATTATCCCAATTGGCCGTCGGTGGACCCGATCATCATCGCGCTGCCGCTGGCGATGCTCACCCTGATCCTGGTCAGTGCTGTTACCAAGCCGTCCGATCCGCAGCATCTGCGTCGGTGCTTTCCCCAGTACGCGGCTCCCCAAGCCACAACCCGTTAGTCTGAACCGACCGGAGACACCCCATGCTCGGTATCGCTGATCCCCTGGTCCTGGCCGCCTTTCTGGGCTGCATCGCGGTTACCGCGGTCAGCGTCCTTTACGGCATCCTGCGGCGTAACGCCGCCGTCGATGAGGTGACCCCGGAGGACCGTGCCTGGGCTATTGAAGAACAGAAGGTGGAAGATGAACTCTAATACAACCCGAGCCGCCGCCGCGGCCATCGCAGTGGTTGCACTCGGCACCATGGCGATCACGCCGGCTAGCGCCGATCAAACCTGGGGTGCATTCAGTGCGGGGGCCGATATGCGCCTGCGCGAGGAGTACGTCGGTCACATCGGGCTCAACGAACAGATCCTGACGCCCACGGGAAATGTCACGGGCAACCAGAACCCCACTGCCAACCGCGTCTTTCAGCGTTACCGTTTTCGCGGTTGGGGTCAATATGCCCCCAGCGAGCATTTCGCGCTGGCCGCCCGGTTGATGTGGGAAGGCCGTCATTACACGCTGCCCCCGGAGAGTGCCTTTGCGCCCGGTTACGGATTCGAGAAGTGGTACAGCGGCGGTATCCTGTTCGATGCGCTGACCTTGGACTTCAAGAAGATCTTCGACAGCGGGCTTTCACTCAAGGCCGGGCGTCAGGATCTCGTCCTCGGCAACGGCTGGCTGGTGCTGGACGGTACGCCGATCGACGGGTCGCGCACCATCTATATGGATGCCGCGCGGGCGACCTACGCGGCGGACGCGATCAAGACCACCTTCGACCTGATCTATATCAACAACTACCCCAACACGGACCGCTTTCCCACGCCATTGAACGGCACGATCGAGGATCAGACCGAGCAGTACGAGGTCGGCGGCATTCTCTATGCCCGCAACAAGTCATTGCTCAAGGATACCGACCTGGATGGCTATTTCATCTACAAGGGCAATGATCCGAACTACACCATGAACAACATGCGGGTGAACAACGGCTATCCCTTCCCCTCGCCGTCGGACGACGGACAGGTGTATGCCGTGGGTGCCCGCATCGACTCCAAGCTCACGCCGAACTGGAACCTGAGGGCCGAGGCGGCGGGCGAGTGGGGCGCGAACCGCGTCACCTTGGGGGCGCCGCGTCAGAATATCTCAGCCTTCGGTTTCAACGGGCGTCTTACCTATGCCTTCAACGACTCATTGGCCAACCGCGTGCACGCGGACCTGGAATACCTCACGGGTGACGATCCGGACAGCAAGACCAACGAGTCATTCGATCCGCTCTGGGGGCGCTGGCCGCAGTGGAGCGAGCTGATGATCTATCAATGGCCGCTGGACAGCCGGGTCGGCCAGGCAACCAATTTGGTCCGCCTCAATGTCGGCTGGCTGGCCAAGGTCCATCCGACCACCGAGGTGTTGCTGGACTACCACGCCCTGTGGGCCGATCAGCAAAGCGTCCGCACCGCCAGCCAATTCTACAACATCAGCCACGACGGTAACTTCCGCGGCCATTTATTCACCGGCTGGGTCAAGACCAAGTTCAACAAGTACCTCTCCGGACACCTGGTCGCGGAGTATCTGGCGCCGGGCGACTTCTACGCCCGTAACCGTCGGGATGAGTCCTATTTCCTGCGCGCTGAAGTGGTCGTGGCTTTTTGATGGGTAAGCGCTTTCAGCGCAGTGATCTAACTCAAGCGGAGCTGGAATCTATCAATACGATGGATGGAACATTGACTGAGTGGGCATCTACGAAGTGCGAGGTTGCCCACCCCGATCGATCGCGCAGGACGCACCTGTCGCAGCCATCGGATCAAGAGCAGCCACTATGAAGCTGGCCCGGATAAGGTTAGAGAATTTCCGGTGTTTCGATGACCTCACGGTTACACTGGATGAACAACTGAGCGTGCTTGTGGCGCCCAACGGTCAGGGCAAGACTGCTGTTCTTGATGCGATTCGCATCGCCTTGTGGCCCTATGTGAGTGCTTTCGATGTTGTCTCCGGCACGATGACGGGTTCCGGCATTGACATCAATGATGTAATGACCTCTCCGACGGGGGATGCAACTCGTCGGAGTATGGAGCCAAGGCTACCTTCAGTGATATCCGCCAGCGCCATCATTGATGGCCGCGAAGTTGCCTGGTCGCGTTCCCGCGAAAAAGTCAGTGCAGGCTCGAAGACGACAATTAGAGACGCTAGGCCCTTGATCGAGATAGGGTCTGCCTATCAGTCTAGAATCAGACTGAATGACGAAAACGACAGTGAGGATAGCAAGGAGTTGAGACTTCCAATTCTTGCGTATTACGGCACTGGTCGACTTTGGAAGCGGCGTAAACTGACGCTCAACCGCGAGTCTAAGGGATCTATTTTCTCCCGCACCTACGCTTATCTAGGCTGTCTGGACTCCGCGTCCGATTATGGTTCTTTCTTGGACTGGTTCTTCTCGAATTATGCCGCCGACTTTGAGCAAAAGACGAAGACGCTGGAGCGCCTGGGATTTCAGGGTTTGTATAAAACCAGCACTCCATACAGCGAGATCCTCGCGGCTGTTTCCGGCTCGGTTGATAAAATCATGGCAAGCTCTGGTTGGGCGGGGCTACGGTACAGCCCAACGCATCAGACACTGGTCATGTCGCATCCCGATCTGGGCGAGCTGAAGGTTGATCAGCTCAGCGACGGTCAGCGTAACCTGATCGCCATGGCCGGCGATATCGCTTATCGCTGCGTCCGCCTGAACCCGCATCTGGTTGCCGATGCGCCGCTTAAGACTGAAGGTATTGTGCTGATCGATGAAATCGACATGCATCTGCATCCGCAATGGCAGCAAGTGGTTGTCGGTAACTTCCAGGAGGCGTTTCCGAAAATTCAGTTTATTGTCACCACCCACAGCCCACAGGTCCTGACATCGATCCATAAAGGGCGCATTCGCACCTTGGGGAAGAACAGCAAGGGAGACTATGTTGCAAGCATTCCACTTGCAGCCTCGTATGCTCGTATGGTGAGATCAGCAGTGACGTACTGGAAAGCATCATGATGGTCGATCCTCAGCCGCCGATCAAGGAGCGGCCGGACCTCCAGCGCCTGGTCGAACTGGTGGATCAAGGTCAATACGCAACAGTTGAGGCGCACAGGTTGCTTCATCGCTTGCAGAATCAACTGCGCCGGGATCATCCACAGCTCCAACGCATCGAGCGGAGCATCAAGCGTCAGGAGGCGCTCAAGCGATGAGGCCGATTAAGAAGCAGGGGGAGAGAATCTGTTATCTTAGTAAGGCAAACGAAAGACCGCCAACAACAGCCAGCGACGCCAAGAGACGCTGGTCGAGCTTCCGACACAAACGCGAGATCAAAGATCTGCTCTTGTGCGAACAGTTTAGGTTATGTGCCTATTCCGAGATTCGTTCCGATCGAGAGGGAATGGATTATCACATCGAGCATGTAAGGCCCAAGAGTCAGTTTCCTGCAGACACATTTTTATACGCTAATCTTGTTGTCAGCGCTCTATCGGATGTTGGCCTTCAGGCATTGCGTACTGAAGAGGTCTTTGGTGGGCACGCCAAAGGTAGCGATTACGACGGCCAGTTGTTTTTGTCCTGTCTCAACCCTGATTGCTCACGATTTTTCGCCTATTTCTCGGATGGACGGGTTGAGCCGGCTAACGGGCTCGATCCGGCTGAGCAAGACAAAGCGCGATACCCGCGTGATCTGCTGAATTTGAATAGTCCTTTTCTCGTCAATCGCCGCAGACGCTGGTGGGATGAACTCAACAGCTTGTTGCAGCAGCACCTGGACGACGATCAAAGTGTCTATCATCTGGCGGCGGTGGACCTGTTGCCGACCAATGGACGCCTGAGCCAATTCTTTTCCATAACCCGCCAGTTCTTCGGTCCTGTCGCCCAGCAAGTTCTCAAAGACGGAGCGCCCGAATTGCTGTGAAAAACACTCCGGTCCGGGAGACCATCCATCGGATTATTCGCGCGCTTACCGATCTGCGGTCCAACGCTCGGTCCAGGCGTCGGCGGGCGCCGGCCTTCCGTAAAGATACCCCTGCAAGAGGTCACATCCATGCGCCTTCAGGAACCGGCTCTGGCCTTCCGTTTCGATGCCCTCGGCGACCACGATCAGACCCAGGCCATGGGCCAGGGCGAGGGTCGCGGCGCTGATCGCGGCGTCGTTCTCGTCGCTTTCGATGTCGCGCACGAACTCACGGTCGAGTTTCAGCACCTGGATCGGCAGGCGCTTCAGGTAGGCCAGCGATGAGTAGCCGGTGCCGAAATCGTCGATTGCCAGCGTCACTCCGAAGCTGCGCAAGGCTTGCAGCGTCTTGCCGGCGCTGACCGGATCGCTCATCGCCACCGATTCGGTGATTTCAAGCTCCAGTTCGTTGTCCCGCAGACCATAGCGTTGCAGCACGGCAGCTACCTTGGTGACCAGGGCGGGGTCGCTCAACTGTTGGGCCGATACGTTCACCGCGACGCGGCTGGGGCCGATATCAGCCGCCTTCCACCGCGCGAAACGGCGGCAGGCTTTGTCCAGTACCCAGTCCCCGATGGTTTGGATCAATGCGGTCTCTTCAGTGATGGGGATGAATTTGGCTGGTTGGACCAGACCACGTCGCGGATGCCGCCAGCGGATCAGCGCCTGGGATTTTGTCCGGCGACATCTTCCAGGCGATAGCCGGTCTGCCGGGAGAAAGCCGGATTGATGGCAATGATCCGATTGTCGTGGTCGGTGACCAGAATCGCCTCGCCGCTGTGCTCGAAAATGTTGGCATAGAGTTGTAAAGCGTCCTCGGCGCGGCGCAGTTCGGAGATGTCCTGCACCGTACCGCGCGAGACCCGCGGGGTGCCGTCCGGCGCATAGAGGGTCTCGCCGTGCTCATGGACATGCTTGATCCGACCATCGGCAAACAGCAGGCGATGGGAGATTGAATACGCTTCCCGGCTGGTGAGCGAGGCTTGGTACGCCAGGTTGACGCGTTCCCGGTCATCCGGATGGACGGCATCGAGAAAGCTCTGATAATTGGCGCCGAAGCGGGTCGGGTCCAGTTCGAAGATACGGAAAACCTCGTCCGACCAATTCAGTTGGCGGGTCTTGAGGTTGAGCTGCCAACTGCCGAGCCGCGCGATGCGTTGCGCATCGCGCAACTGCTCAAGCGACCGGCCGAGCGCGGTCTCGGTGCGCATGAAGCGGCGCCCGAGACTATGGGCCGCGCCGGCCGACAGCAGCATGAAAAACGCGAATGCCAGCACGGTCGTCCGTTGGGTGGCGTGGGCGCCAATACCTCGTCGGTGTCGATCTTGACCACCATTCCCCAACCCAGTGCCGGCAAATAATGCCAACTGGCGGCGACCTCGCGACCGGCATAGTCGTGCACCAGCCCCCGGCCTTGATTGCCGGTCAGTGCGCGGCGCATCGGCTCGGCAGCCTGTGCGAGCGGAATCACTTTGGTGAAAGGCGCATCGGACATCCGCGCCAGTGGGATGGTATAACGAACGCCCGGCTCATCTTGCACTGCCAAGACGGTCTCGCCAGTGCGGCCGAGCCCCGTGCGATCCGCCACCACCGGCATCAAAGTGGCCAGATTGACCTGGAGCGCCAGGGCGCCGATCGGTCGACCATGGTCCAGCAGCGGTGCGACGATGAAGGCGGCAATCGCATTGCCGGATGGCGCGTAGGGCGCGAATCGGCTCAGATCGATGTGCAGAAAGGTCATGGCCTGGCGAAAGCCGGCGGCCAGCCCGCTCTCGCGATACGGACCATCCAGCAGGTTGGTACCCAGATCGGCCTCGGCGCGCAGCGAGAAGACGACATTGCCCTGGTCGTCGATCAGCAGTACGTCATGGTATTCGCCTTGTTCGCTCAGTGTCGCGAATGGCGAGCGGTAATGCGCGGCCGTGTCGCGGGTCGCGGCGAGGCCGCCGCTGCGAAAGTCCGCGGTGAGTGTCGGCAAGGCCGCGCGCACCTGATCCTGGCCGGCGAATGAGCGCGCATCGGCCAGGCGTTCGCTGATGTAACTGTTGATCTGGTCGGATTTCTTGTCGGCAATCGAGGCGATGTTCTGCAACGCCGCCGCGGTCAGCGCCTGCTCGAAGGTAAACAGGTAAAACCAGGCCAAACCAGCCAGCGGGAGCAGGGCGACGATCAGGAAGCCAAGGGCGAGACGCAGCCGCAGGCTGAGCGGTTTCACCACACCCCCCCGGCTTTCTTGGGACGGTGCGGATCTGCCGCGGTCAGCAGTGTACGAACCAGTTCGAGCCATTCGTCGCGGCCGCGGTAGGGCGGAAAGGGTACCGGGCGGACGGGTGCCTCGGAGATCTCGGTGCCCTCGAACTGCCCGTCTTCCCGCGCCCGCCCCACATAAACCCGCCGCCACAGGTGACGGGTGGCGGCGTCCACCGCGACGATGCCGGACGGGCCATCCACACTCATGCGTCCGATCGAGCGATTGATCTGCGCTGGATCGGGGTGCCCGGGATGATCTGCTGGTTGGGCGCCGAACCCATGTAAACAATGTTGGGCGACTGTTCCAGACCCTCATATTGCAGCGGGTAAAACAGCAGGTGATGGTGTTCTTCCACCACCGGTCGGACGGCCTGGCGGCAGGCCGAGGTCCAGCAGCCGAATAGGGCACTGACACCGTCTTTCAGGATCAACCGCTCGACTTGGTTCGCGGCCACCGTCCAATCCGAGCGGCTGTCGGCAACCATCAATTCCACGCGGCGCTCCAGCAGTCCGCCGTCCCGGTTGATCTCATCCACGGCAAGTTGCAGCGCATCGACCAGTCCGCGCTCGCTCTCGGCCATGACGCCGGATAAGGCATGTACAGCCCCGATGCGGATTGGTTCCACCGCCGCCGGACGCAGGCTGAGTAAGCCAACCGTCAGGATGACCAGGGTCACCAGTAACAGCGCCAGACGGACGGGGAAGGAGGCCATGGGACACCGCCGATCTTGGATCAAAATTTGGGGCTTTGTTCCCGGAACGGGGAGCAAAGCCGCCATGGCTGTCCCTGGCGAAGGCGTTGTTGACGATCCTAGCGGGCCAACTCCAAGACCTGTCGTGATTGCTCCAGATCGACGTTTTGCCGCTCACCGAGCGCCGTCATGCCGTGGCGTTCAAGCGCCTGCACCAGCGGCGTGATCGCCTCCGGGCCGATGCCGTAACTGGAGAGCCGGGTCTGAACCTGCAGTGATTCGAAGAAGTCGCGGGTCCGGCGGATCGCGGTATCGATGCGCGCGTCCTCATCCCCGTCATGGAGGTCCCAGATGCGTGCGGCATATTGCAGGAGCTTCTCGCGCTTGTCGCGGCGCCTGATCTGCAACATGGCCGGCAAGACGATCGCCAGGGTTTGCGCATGGTCGAGGCCGTGCAGGGCGGTGATCTCGTGACCGATCATGTGGGTGGCCCAGTCCTGCGGCACGCCGGCGCCGATCAGTCCATTCAGGGCTAAGGTCGCGGTCCACATGAGATTGGCACGTACCGCGTAATTGTCGGCTTCGGCCAACGCCTTAGGCCCGTCCTCGATGAGCGTGAGCAGCAGGCCTTCGGCGAATCGATCCTGCACCTTGGCGTCGTCCGGATAGGTCAGGTACTGCTCTGCGATGTGTGCGAAGGCGTCGATGACACCGTTGGCGACCTGACGCGGCGGCAGCGTGTAGGTCTTGGTCGGATCAAGCACCGAGAAACGCGGGAAGACCAGCGGGTGGCCGAAGGCCAGTTTGTCCTGGGTGGCGGCGCGGGTGATGACCGAGAAGCTGTTCATCTCCGAGCCGGTTGCCGGCAGTGTCAGCACGGTGCCGAAGGGAACGGCGGCGGTGATGGGTGCCTGCTTGGCGAGCATGTCCCAGGGCTCCCCGTCGAATGGAATCGCCGCGGCGATGAACTTGGTCCCGTCGATCACCGAGCCCCCGCCGACGGCGAGCAGGAAGTCGACCTGTTCCCGGCGCGCGAGCGCGACGGCCTGCATCAGGGTTTCATAGGTCGGATTGGGCTCGATGCCGCCGAATTCCAGGAGGGTGAAGTCGGTGAGCGCCGTCTTGACCTCGGCCAGGGTGCCGGTCTTCACGACGCTGCCCCCGCCATAGGTGATGAGCACCCGCGCACCGCGGGGGATCTCCTGGTTGATCGCGGCGATCTGCCCGGTACCGAAGAGGATGCGGGTGGGGTTGTGAAAAGTGAAATTTTGCATAGAAGCTCCGCGAAGATGAATCACCGTAGATGAAGGCGTTGTGCTCCAGTGGAAGGGGCTGCGCGCAGCGCGCACTGCCGGCAGTACCAGACTTTTCAGGACAACTGCTTGCCTTGGGAACTCAGTCCCGCCAGGTCGGCCGGGGTATCGATGTCGGTCAGTACCGCATCCGTGTCGAAGGCGACCGTGATCAGGTTGTCGCGCAGCGCGTCGAGCAGCGTTCGCCCGCCGGTATCGCCGACAATCCGGCGCAGCGCCGCGAAGTGGCCGCACGGCCAGAGCACCGGATGACCGCGACGGCCGCCATGGGTCGGGACGACGATCGCGGGGTGCGCGGGGTCGAAGGCGGCGATGATTCGGTCGATGTGTGCGGCTCTGACCCGCGGCATGTCCGCAAGCAGGATGACGGCCGCCGCGGTGGCCGGCGGCAGCGCGGCCAGGCCGCGGTGCAGGGAGGTCGACAGGCCGTGCGCGTACTCGGCGTTGCGTACGATCGACACCGGCGCGCCGACCAGGGCGGCCTCGACCGCCGCGGCCTCGCCGCCGGTCACCACCAGCACCTGGGCGCAGCGCGAGCCCAGGGCCGCCGCCACGGCATGCCGCACCATGGGTACCCCATTGATGAGGCGCAGCAGCTTGTGCTGTCCGCCCATCCGCGAGGAGGCTCCGGCGGCCAAAACCAGTGCCGCGATCCGATTCGCTTGATCGAGGCCCATCGATGTCGCCGTGGTGATCTGTGTTCGTCCTGGGAAGAGCGGTCAGCGCCGACCGCGGCGGCCTGGATAACGGGTCTGGATGATCTCAGCCAGAATGGCCACCGCAATCTCGGCTGGTGCCCGGCCGCCCAGGTCGAGCCCGACCGGCCCGTGGATGCGCTGTGTCTGTGCCGCCAGTCCGGCCGCGCGCAGGCGTTCCAGTCGCTGGTCCTGGGTGCGGCGGCTCCCCAGCGCGCCGATATAGAAGGCGGGGCTGGCGAGCGCCGCCCTGAGCGCGGGGTCATCCAGCCGCGGATCGTGCGCCAGGACGACGACCGCCGTGCGTGGGTCTGGTGCCAGGTGCAGCAGGGCGGTGTCCGGCGCGTCGGTGATGAGCGCGATCCCGGGGAAGCGTGCCGGGTCGGCAAAGGCCGGGCGCGGGTCGATCACGATCACCACGAAGCCCGCGAGTCGGGCCATGGGGGCGAGTATCTGAGCGATGTGCCCGGCGCCGATGAGGAGCAGGCGCGGCATGGGTGCAGCGACCTGCACGAACAGCGCCGGGTCGGTTTCCAGCAGGCCGCTGTGCTCCGCCGCGATGTGCTCGCGCACCTGGTCGAGGAGCGGCGGGGCCAGCGGCAGGTCGCCATCCAGGGTGTCACCGTCGACCACCGACATGGCGCCGTCGGTCAGGCGGGTGACCAGTGCCGCGGGACGCCGCGCCCGGTGCGCGACGAGCAGGTGCTCGAACGCGCCGGTTGGGTCGATCCGCACGATGCAGACCTCAATCTGTCCGCCGCAGGCGAGCCCGGCCGCCGCGGCGTCCGGGTCGCCGATGACGAAGTCACGCCGGCGCGCCCGCCCGTCGGCAATCGCCGCCAGGGCCTGCGCGATGACCGCACCCTCGATACAGCCGCCGGAGATCGAACCGTGAAAGCTGCCGTCGTCAGCCACCGCCAGTTGGCTGCCGATCGGGCGTAATGAGGACCCGCCGCGCACCAGGGTTGCCAGGGCGACGCGTTTGCCTTGAGCGTGCCAGGTGGCGATCTGCTCCAAGAGATCATCGGGTGCCGTGATCATGATTGCGGTTATTTGGTCGTCGGCGAGGGCGGCGGTCCGCGGAGCGGACCCTACGGGGACAAGCGCAGCGGCAGGCTGCGCAGTCGCTGGCCGGTGACCGCGAAGAGCGCATTGGCGACCGCGGGGGCGATGACCGGTGTCGCCGGTTCGCCGACCCCGGTCGGCGGTTGTGCCGAGGGAACAATGTGAACCTCGACCTCCGGCATCCGATCGATGCGCAGCACCTGATAGTCGTGGAAGTTCGACTGGATCACGGCTCCGTGCTCGATGCGGATCTCGCCGAGCAGGGCGGCGGAGAGTCCGAAGCCCATGCCGCCTTCCATCTGGGCGTGGATCACGTCCGGGTTGACGGCAAGGCCGCAGTCCACTGCGATCACCACCCGGTCCACCCGGAACTGGCCACCCTTGCGCACCGTGACCTCGGCCACCTGTGCGACCGTGGTCCCGAAGGATTCATGGACCGCCACCCCGCGTCCGCGGCCCTTGGGTAGTGGCTGACCCCAGCCGGCCTTTTCTGCGGCAAGTTTCAGCACCGCCAGGTGGCGTGGATGGTTCTTCAGCAGGCGCAGGCGATAGGCGACCGGGTCCTGGCCGGCCGCCGTGGCCAGTTCGTCGATCATGCACTCCCCGGCAAACGCGGTATGGCTGGACCCGACTGAGCGCCACCATTGGACCGGGACCGGCAGCCGCGGCGAGTGCAGGTCCAGCCTGAAGTGCGCAATGCTGTACGGAAGGTTGGCGGCGCCTTCTACGGAGGTTTGGTCCACTCCGTTCTTGATCATCATAGGCTCGAAAGCCGTCCCGGCGATGATGGATTGACCCACGATGCGCTGATCCCAGCCGACCGGCCGGCCCTTGGGGTCGATCCCCGCGCGGATGCGATGCAGATACAGCGGCCGGTACCAGCCGGCGCGCATGTCGTCCTCGCGGGTCCACTGGAGTTTGACCGGCAGTCGGGCACGCAGGGCCTGGTAACAGTGCGCCGCTTCGATCAGATAGTCCGATGCCGGGTTGGCGCGTCGACCGAAGGACCCGCCGGCGAACAACATGCGGATCTCGACCTGCTCGGGAGCGAGTTCAAAGACCTTGGCCAGGGCCGCCTGATCGCCCGTCTGAAACTGTTCGCCGTTCCAGACCCGAATGCCCTGGTCCGTGGGCTCGATCACGCAGTTCATCGGCTCCATGGCGGCATGGGCCAGAAAGGGAACACTGTACTCGGCCTCGATGACCTGGGCGGCACCGGCGAGCGCGGCGTCCACATCGCCGTCCTGGCGGGCGATGGCCCCGGGGGACTTGGCCAATTCCCGATAGCGCGCCAGGATCTCGGCGGTGCCCTCGGTCATGGCGTCGGTTTCGTCCCAATCCACCCGCAGGGCGTCCTGGGCGCGCCGGGCCGTCCAGAAATCGCGGGCGATGATCGCCACTCCGCTCGGGATCCCGGCGATCCGCTCGACTCCCGGAATGGCGCGGGCCTCGGTGTCATGGATGCGCTTGACCCGGGCGCCGAAGCGGGGCGGGTGCACCACCAGCGCGGTCAGCAAACCGGGCAGGTGTACATCCTGGGTGAACAGGGCGCTGCCGTCCGTCTTGGACGGCCCGTCCGTGCGGTGCAGCCCCGGTTTGCCGATGAGCTTGAACTGCGCCGGGTCCTTGAGCCGGACCTCCGTGGGAACCGTCAGTTTGGCCGCCGCCTCGGCCAGTTCGCCGAAGGGTGCCCGGTGGCCGGCACGATGGCTGACCACACCGTCCTTGACCTGGATCTCGGTGGCCGGGACCTGCCAACGTTGCGCCGCCGCGGTGACCAGCATCCGGCGGGCGGCAGCACCGGCCTTACGCAGTTGCTCGAACGAATTGGCGAGGGCGGTACTGCCGCCGGTCCCCTGGGCGCTGCCCCAAAGCAGGTTGTTGTAGCGTGTCGCGTCGGCCGGGGCGCCTTCTGCCCTGATCTGGTCCCAGGCCGCGTCCAGTTCCTCGGCCACCAGGGTGGGCAGTCCGGTAAAGGTGCCCTGACCCATCTCCAGGTGTTTGACGATGACGGTCACGGTGTCATCCGTGCCGATGCGCACGAAGGCGTTGGGCGCGAAGGGCGCCGCCGCGGCTGGAGCCGTCCCGGCGTGGTCGTCGGTGTCGGCCGCGGGGGCCGGGCCGATGCGCAGTCCCAGCAGCAGCCCGGCGCCGGCCGCGATTCCGGCCTCCAGGAAGGTGCGGCGCCCCGTGTTCTCGATGGTGTCGGGGGCGATGGTTGCAATCTGGTCGTGGGTGGTTGTCATCGTCGCTCTTCCCCTTAAACCAAGGCGTCGGCGGCGCGCCGGATGGCGGCGCGGATGCGCGTATAGGTCGCACAGCGGCAGAGATTGCCGGACATGGCGGCGTCGATCTGCGCGTCGGTCGGGTCAGGATTCTCCGCGAGCAGGGCGGTAGCGGCGAGGATCTGGCCGGACTGACAGAATCCGCACTGCACCACGTCCAACTCCAGCCACGCGGTGCGCACCGCCTGGCCGACCTTGCCGAGGGCGCTGGCGCCAAGCCCCTGGACCAGTCCTTCGATCGTCACGACCTCCCCTCCGGCAGCGACCGACACCGGGGTAGAGCAGGAGCGCACCGGCGCCCCGTTCAGAAACACGGTACAGGCTCCGCACTGGGCCATGCCGCAGCCGTACTTGGTTCCAGTCAGACCGACATGCTCGCGGATCGCCCACAACAGCGGCATCGCCGGGTCCAGGTCCAGTTGGTGCTCGGTGCCATTGATTCGCAGTGTCAGCATGGGGCCTCCGGGTCAGGTGTCCGCAGCAGTTGGGTGCTGTACGAGAATAACCCTAGCACAACCCGGCTGGCGAGCGGACCTCGCCCGTGATGGGTCTTGGTAATAAATACGCCAACAATCGGGTGCTGCACTTGGTGATAGGGCAGAGGGCGGTTGGCAGGACCTCCAAACGCTCGGACCCCTGGAGGTGCAAACGCACCGATGGATGGAATAGATGCCCGAAGATCCTGCCAAGCATGAACTTAGCGCAGGCGTATCGCTGTTGCCACGCGACTCGTCCGGGCCTTGGTGCGGCGGTGCCTGGTGAAGCACCGTGCGCGCTGGGAGCGGGCGGAACCGCTTGGGGCATCCCCCCAGGGTTTAACCCTGGGGGGGTGTGAAGCGGCGTCCCGGCGCGTTTGGCCGCTTGTGACCTTCCGTGGCGTCCGCTCAGCGCCCTAGAGCTTGGGCTTGGGTGTGTCCGCGGTCTCCACCGGCAGGATCGGGTAGATCACCTGCGGCTGCTCGCCGGTCAAAGCGGTGAGGAACTGCGCGATCAGCGTGGCCTCGTGTTCTTCCATCTCGGTGCCGAGCTGGGCGTTGGACATCACCGCAACCGCCTGTTCCAGATACCAAACCTGACCGGAGTGGAAGTAGGGGGCGGTCAGGGCGATGTTGCGCAACGGGGCGGCGCGGAAGACATACTCATCCGATGCGGTCTTGGTCACCGCAAAGCGGCCCTTGTCCCCGCGGGGCAGGATGTCCGCACCCGGCTTCTTGATCAACCCGAACGGGAAATACGCCTGGCCGCCAACATTCACGCCGCTGTGACAGGCGGTGCAGCCCTTGTTGATAAAGAGGTCCAGCCCTTGCTTCTGCTCCTCGGTCATGGCCTGGTCATTGCCTTCGAACCAGGCGTCGAAGGGTGAGGCCGGGGTGACCAGGGTGGCCTCGAAGGCCTCGATGGCGCGGGCCATGTTATCGAAGGTGACCGGGTCCGCCTCGCCGGGGAAGGCCCGGCTGAAGCGCTCCACATACTGCGGCATGCTTTGCAGGGTGACGACCACGGCGTCCGGCTTGTTGGCCATCTCCACGCCGGCCTGCACCGGTCCCTTGGCCTGCTCCTTGAGGTCCGCGGCGCGGCCGTCCCAGAACTGGGCCTTGTTATAGACGGCGTTAAGCACCGTCGGGGCGTTGCGCGGGCCCTTTTGCCAGCCGTGGCCCACCGAGGTGGGCAGATTGTCATCGCCGCCGGTGCCCAGGTTGTGGCAGGTATTGCAGCTGATCAGGCCGCTGGCGGAAATCCGCGGGTCGAAGAACAGCATGGCGCCCAGGTCGATCTTCTCGCGCGTTAGCGGGTTGTCAGTCACCTTGCCGGCGCCGTAGGGGAGGGCGGCCAGCCCGGCGGACTTGGCCTGGGCACGCAGGGCAGCGTCATCAGCCAGGGCCGCACCGGCGGCGAAAGTGCCGACCAGTGCAGCTGAGCAAGCAACGGCGATCAGAGTGAGTTTCATGGAGACTCCTGGTGTTGGGTACATCGGAACACGTGATGCCTGCAACGGCACGCTAAGGTTAACGACGCGGTGATGACGAGGCTATGACTTTGGTCAGAAATTTCGGCTGATTCTTTATTCTTGCACCGCGGCGGGGCATGCTGAGTCCAACATGACGCTATCCATCCGCGCCAAGCTGTTCCTGACCCTGCTGCTGGCCTGCCTGCTGGTGGTGGTCGGCACCCATGCCTTCGTGCGCTGGTCCATCGAGCAGGGGCTGATCGAGCTGGCGGATGCGCGCGAGTCGGAGCGGATCAACGCCATCGCCGAGCGGCTCATCGCGGTCTATGCCGACAGCGGCTCCTGGGAGCCGTTACGCGCGGACAAGTCGCTGTGGATCGCTGCCTTACTGGGTCGGGACCCGAAGGATCGGTTGGCGCGCGGTGACCCGCGGCGCGGCCACCTGCCCCCCTGGGCACGCCGTGTGTTGAACGATGCCGGCGGCTGGCCGCCGACCTGGGCGCTGGTGCGCGGCCGGGAGCGGCCCGCCCCGCTGGAGTTGCGGCTGATGTTGCTGGATGGGGCTGGGGCTGTGGTTTATGGCCAGTCGTCTCTGTTACCGGGAGCCCGGCGCCATCCGCTGGAGTTGGACGGCCAACCCATCGGTTCCCTGGCGACCCTGCCCGGTCCGCCGCTGGCCGAGTTGCCCGATCTCGAGTTTCAGTCCCGCCAGGGCAGCCGGCTGTGGATCATTGGCGCGGGGATGTTGCTGATTTCGGCCGTGCTGGCTTATCCGTTGGCGCAGCGGGTGGTGCGGCCGGTACGGCGCATCCAGGAGGCGACCCGCCGCCTCGCTGCCGGGGATTTCACCGCCAGGGTCAGCGTGCACGGGGGGGACGAGATCGCCCGTCTCGGGCGCGACCTCAACGTCCTGGCCGCGACCCTGGAAGGCAACGAACAGGCGCGTCGCCGCTGGGTGGCCGATATCGCCCATGAACTGCGCACCCCCATCGCCCTGCTGCTGGCCGAACTGGAGGCGCTGCAGGATGGAGTGCGGCCCCTGGACCGGGCCGCGGTGGATGCCCTGCACGCCGACGTGCTGCGCTTGAACCGGTTGGTCGGGGATCTGCACGAGTTGTCGGTGACCGACCTGGGTGCACTGAGCTACCGGCTGACCGAGACCGATCTGCGCGAGGTCTTGCAGACCGATCTGGACGCTTTCCGCTCGCGCTTCCAGGCGGCGGGGCTCTCCCTGGCGCTACAGGACCGGGCGCCAACGCCGCTGCTGTTGAGCGCCGATCCGGACCGGCTGTCGCAAGCGTTCCGCAATCTGCTCGGCAACAGCCTTCAGTACACCGACCCCGGCGGCGGGCTCACCGTCACCCTGGGCCGTAGCGGCGCGCGGGTGACGCTGGACTTTCAGGATACGGCACCCGGCTGTCCGCCCGAGTCACTGCCGCGGCTGTGCGATCGGCTCTACCGGGTGGAGGACTCGCGCAGCCGCCACACCGGCGGGTCCGGCTTGGGCCTGGCGATCGTCAAGAACGTCGTCGAGGCCCATGGCGGTACCATCAGTGCCGCCGCCGCCCCCGCTGGCGGTCTGTGGATTCACATCGAGTTACCCGCCTGAGGGCCGCCATGCAGCAACCGCAGTGTATCCTGATCGTCGAAGACGAACAGCGCCTGGCCGCCCTGGTGGCCGACTATCTCAAGGCCGCCGGCTATCAGGTCGATCAGCTCCACACCGGCGAAACCGTGCTGGACTGGGTGTGCACCCACCGCCCGGACCTGATCCTGCTGGACCTGATGTTGCCGGGCAAGGACGGGCTGACCCTGTGTCGGGAGATCCGCGCCGCGCCCGGCGAGCCGGGTCGGATACCCGTCATCATGACCACCGCCCGGGTCGAGGAGATCGATCGGCTGATCGGGCTGGAACTTGGCGCCGATGACTATGTGTGCAAACCCTACAGCCCGCGTGAATTGGTGGCGCGGGTCAAGGCCGTCTTGCGGCGCAGTGCCGGGCCGTTGGTGACTGACGCACCCGGCGCCGCGGCGGTTGCTGCCGATCCGCTCACCCTGGACCCGGACGCGCTGCGGGTGCAGGCGCAGGGCCGGGCAATCGAACTCACCGCGGTGGAGTTCGCGCTGCTGGCGACCCTGCATGCGGCTCCCGGGCGGATCTTCTCGCGCGAGCGGCTGATGGACCGCATTTACACCGATCGCCGGATCGTCGCGGACCGCACCATCGACAGCCACATCAAGAAACTGCGCCGCCGGCTGGAGGAACTCCTGCCCGGCCGGGAGTTGGTGCACTCGGTCTATGGGGTTGGTTACCGGTATGAGGATCGGGGGGAGGAATGAGTCCCGGCGACAACGCTGCAAGAGGGGCGGGTTAACCCGTGGGCAGGTTGCATTGCGAGATGACCATCGCCGATGCGGCACCGCAAGCGGCCTAAGCCGCTATGCGTACTGACAATTGTCGGGATCGTCGATCCGCGGTCCGCGGATCGCCCGGCGGTGTGCGCCCTGCGCTAACCTCTGTCGCAACCTATGCTCGGTCGATCGATCCCATGAATGCACCCCGCCGCGCCATCATTGTCGCCGCGGAGCTGCGTTTCGGCGCGGCCATGAAGGGCTCCGAGCGATTGACCGCCCGCTGGAGACCGTGCCGGCGGCCCTGGACATCCTGCCCTTCGACGAGTCCGCGGATCGGCGCTACGGCGAGATCCGAGCGGCGCTCGAACGCCCTATTCGCCCTATGGATCGGGGTAAAGTGCCGCCATCTTCGCCGCCTGCACCGCTACCACGCGGCGCAAATCCGGCGGGGCGACCACCTCGACATTATCCCCGGCCCCCAACAGCCAACGCAGCAATTGGCCTGTCGAGGGAACCCGCGCCCACACCCGCATCTCAAAGTCGGAGCCGGGCGGCTCGTCCACCCACCGCTGGCCCGCTGCCAACGGGCAAGCGGTGAGCACCGTCGCCAGATAACGACGCACCCGTAACTCCAGGTCGACCATCTCCCCCTGGCCGAAGTCGACCTGGCCGCTCGCGATGGCTTGATCCAGATCGAATCCGATCGCTGTCCGGACGGGCGTCCGGGTGAGTGCCCGAGCCCGGATCATCCGGTGCAAGGCATAGAGCCGGACCGGCGCTTCCTCGTCATTCTTCAGTGCAAACAGATAGGCGATGGGGCCACGCTGCACCAGGGCCTGGGGGTGCAGGCAGGCATCGCTGTGATCATCGTCGGCGTTGGTATACAGCACCTGCAGGGCACAGGGCTGCGCCAGGGCCTCGATCACGGCCTCCAGCACGCCTTGATGAAGCGCCACGGGCCGCAGGCGCAGGGTATCGGGGACGATCCGCAAACGCGTCTCATCGAGCCTGGGACCCTCGGCATTGGTCAGTAACCGCTGCCACAGTCGATCGAGCCGTTGCTGGGGCAGTGCGTCCGCCACCAGGTCGCGCATCAACTGGAGGTCGTACGCTCGGACCGCCTGGTCTTCGTCCGGTTCCGGCGCGACCAACCGGTAGCGCAGCGGTTTGCCGCCGGGGTTGACCGCCTCGATCCGCCCCTCCTTCACCAGCTCTTCGAGATCGCGTTGCAGCGCACGCCGCCGCGCCTCCGGCGTCTTGCCGGCATACGCTTCACCGAGCGTTGCCAGCAGTTGCGTGGCATCCGGGCACGCGCTGGCCGCCCGTCCGCGGGGCACCAGGAACTCCAGGCGCTTGAGGCGCGCGATGCGGGTTTCATGGGTAGCAGCCATCGCATTAGTGTACGACGGAGTTTGACGCATCGCAATGGTTCAATACGCCTCACCAACCGCCGCGTAAGAGGACTCCGCCATGGCCCAGAAGAACCAAGACCTGTCATCGCGCCAACTGCTTGACCTGATCGGTCTGAGCGAAGAAGCCCCGCTGGACCTGCTCGCGGACGAGCCGCTGGACGGACTGAACGGCGACCTCGGTGCGGTCCTGCGGGAGCGCTACCGGTCGTTCATCCAGCCGCATCGCTTCGCCCCCGGCGATCTGGTCGTCTGGAAAGCCGGCATGCGCAACCACCGCCTCCCGCGCTATGGCCAGCCGGTAGTGGTGCTGGAGGTGCTGGAAACGCCGGTGTTCGATGCGGAGACCGATGCTGGGTCAACCTATTTTCGGGAGCGTCGCGATCTCGTGTTGGGCATGATCTGGGAGACCGGTCCCGGCCGTGGCGATTTCATCAGCTTCCACTTTGACCAGCGTCGGTTCATGCCCTACGCGGAGACCTGCGCATGAACGATCACCGCACCCTCTGGCGCACCGACTTCAGTACCGTACCCGCGGCTCCGCGCCGAGCCGCCCGCTATGCCCTGCAACTGGCGCGGGGCGACGCGCGTCTGGGTCACGACCTGAAGGACCCCGAGGTGTTGGCCGCCCTGTGGGAATTGACGCTGCCGTTGCTCGAGCCGGACGCCGTGGCGGCGCTGCTGAGATTGGGCAAGTATTCGGACCGTGATCGGCATCAGGTGTACACTGTCACGCAAGACGAAACCAAGGGGTTGGGGAAGCAATGGACAGGCGCTACAAGCAGGGCACGGCGCGCGGGTACGAGGCACAGCTGCCGCGGCGCATTGAGGACTTTGTGGGTGCGGACAATCCGGTGCGGGCGATCGACGCCTACATCGACACCTTGGACTTGGAGGCGCTCGGGTTCGTGAACGCGGGCGGGAGACTGCGCTGCGGACAACCGGCGTTCGCCCCGGCCGCCCTGCTCAAGCTCTACGTGGCCGGTTACCTGGATCGGGTGCACAGTTCGCGGCGTCTGGCGCACGAGTGCCGCCGCAACCTGGAGTTCATGTGGCTGCTGGAAGGCCTCACGCCGGGCTATCGCACGATCGCGACCTTCCGCCAGTTCAACGGCCCGGCGTTGCGGGCGGTGTGCAAGGACTTCATGCTCCTGTGTCAGGAGCTGGATCTGCTTGGCGGGGAGGAAGTTGGCATTGACGGCGCCTTCTTCAACGCCAGTGCCAGCGACGCCAGCGTCATCACCAAGACGACCCTGGAGAAGCGACTCAAGCAGATTGAGTGCGATATCGCGGCCTACCATCAGGACTTAGAGACCCAGGATGCCGACGAACGGGGGTTGCCTGAGGACCTGAGCAAGGCCCCGGAGTTGGCCGCCAAAATCGTGAAGCTCCAGGCGCGCCAAGCGCGCCACGCGGCCTTGCTCAAGCAACTGGAGGACAGTGGGGAAACCCAGATCTCGCGCACCGACCCAGATGCCCGCGCCCTGCGCAAGGGCGGCCAGCAGCTGGTCGGCTACAACGTCCAGAGCTCCGTCGATAGCAAGCACCGGCTCATCGCCCATTACGACGTGACTAACGCCGGCAACGACACCCAGCAGTTGGCCCCGCAAGCCCTTGCAGTGCAAGAGGTGTTGGGGGTCGAGACCATGACCGTCGTGGTCGATGCCGGTTATTTCAACGAGGCGCAGTTGGCCACCTGTGCGCAGGCCAACATCACCGTCTACGTCCCGATTCCCGACTACGAGCAGCGCCTGACCGCCGCGGGACGCTTGAGCGGGGCGAATTTCACGTACCTGCCGGAGACCAATGTCTATGTCTGCCCCGGCGGACAAGAACTGCACCAGTATGGCGAGCCGCACCGCCGCGCCGGTACGGGTACCCTCTATACCCGTTATAGCCGCCCGCCCGGCGCGTGCCAAGACTGCCCGCTCAAGGCGGCCTGTCTGCCCGCGAGTGGCCGGCGCCAGATCGAGCGCTCCGAGTATGCGCCGGTCGTGGAGGACCTGCGCCAGCGCATGGCCGATCAGGGACCCGCGCGCATGCGTCAACGCGCCGGTTTGGTCGAACATCCCTATGGGACGCTCAAGCGCTGGTTCGGCTGGGACCACTTCCTGGTCCGCGGTTTCGAGAAAGTCTGGGGTGAGATGAGCCTGATGGTGCTCGGCTACAATCTCACGCGGGTGATTCACATCCTCGGTGCGCAGGCGTTTCGGGATTACTGCGCCCAGCGTTTGACCGGCCGCCTGCTGCCCACCTAGGCAGGGATGGCAACTTCATCGATAGGCTTCTGTTTTCTATCAAATAGCAGCCTCGGAGACGGATTTTGACGGCCCGCCGATCGCGCCCGCGTCGGTCGCTCTCGACGCAACTGCGCGGCGACTGGCGCCGCCAGTCGCCGCCAGGCACGTGATGGCACGCCCCAACTCGTATACGATATGAATACTTTCACAATCTCTGCTGTCGCGCTATGCCGACGCGGAACTGAACTGGATGCCGCCCGGCGTGGTCGATTGGGAGGCGTGGGACAGCGTGCAAGGCGCACGACGCCTGGACTACGAAATCGCCCGCCGGGCCCACGATGCTCCGGACGACGTGCCGTCTCCCCCGCTCGGTGCCGCGGAGCTGCGCGAGCGCCTGCGTTCCTTCTTCAAGACCATCCCGCGCCGGGTGCTGCGGCGGCTGGCGGCGGCCGACGCCGCGGCGCCGACCGCCCCGACCGTTGCGCTGCTCGGCGAGGCCCTGCGGCTCGACGCGACCGCCGTCTGGATGCTCGATTACCTGGAACAGCGTGAGCTGAGCGAACCGCTGCGCACCCTGTTGCGCGCCACCGGGCGCACCAGTGGCCGCCTCGCCGCCCGCCTGAACCTGGGGCGCCTGGCGACCCTGCTGGGCCTGGACCAGGCGACGGTGCACCACGCCCTGACCAGGCGCGCCCCGCTGCGGGCGCTCGGGCTGGTGGAGTGCGACGACGGCTTCAGTGACCTGGAGGACTTTCTGACCCCCACCGGTCTGCTGCGCGAGGTGCTGGCGGCCACCCCCCGGGATGCCGAGGCGCTGCTGGCGCTCTTGATCGAACCAGCCCCGGCCGGGGCCTGGCGCCTGGACGCCTTTCCGCAGTTGGCGGAGGCCACCGGACGCCTGGAGGGCGTCTTGCGCCACGGCGCGGCCACCGCGGCGGTCGGCGTCAATGCGCTCTTCTATGGGCTGCCCGGCACCGGCAAGACCGAACTGGCGCGGGCCTTGGCCGCGGCCAGCGGGCTGCGCGCCTACCAGGTGCGCAGCGCCGATGAGGACGGCGACGGACTGGCGCGCACGGGTCGGCTGTCGGCGTACCTGGTGGCCCAGCGCATGCTCGCCCGGCGGCGCGATGCGGTGTTGCTGTTTGACGAGGTCGAAGACGTCTTCGGCGCCAGTGACGACCTGGTCGCACTGCTGCGCGGTCAGCGCGCCACCGGCCGCCAGAAAGGCTGGATGAACCGCATCCTGGAGGAGAATCCGGTGCCGGCGATCTGGATCACCAACGACGCCGACCGCATGGACCCGGCCTTTCTGCGGCGCTTCCTGCTGCCGGTCGCCGTCGTCACCCCGCCGCGCTCGGTGCGCCGCCGGATGGTCGAGCGCCATCTGGGCGACCGCGACCTGCCGTCCGCCCTGCTCGATGAACTGGCCGCCGACGCGGTGCTGGCCCCGGCCCAGTTCGGCGCGGCCCGACGCCTGCTGGACCTGCACCCGCAGGCCCCGGCCGAGCAGACGGTGCGCGCCGGGATGGCCGCGGTGCGCACCCTGCTCTATGGGGCACCCAGACCCCGGCAGCGCACCCCGGCGACCCGCTTCGACGTCGCCTTTCTCAACTTGGCCGGCGGGATCAGCCCGAGCGCTATCGCCCGCGCCCTGGCCGCGCAGGGCCGCGGCAGCTTGTGTTTCTATGGCCCGCCCGGCACCGGCAAGACCGCCTTCGCCGAGGTTCTGGCCGAGGCCCTGGACCGCGAACTGGTGGCGCGGCAGGCGTCGGACTTGGTCTCGCCCTATGTCGGCCAGACTGAGCAAAACCTGGCGCGATTGTTCCGCGAGTGCGACCCGGCCCATTCGGTCCTATTCCTCGACGAGGTCGACAGCTTTCTGGCTGATCGGCGGGCGGCCCGGCACAGTTGGGAGCGCACCCAGGTCAATGAACTGTTGCAGCAAATGGAGCGCTATCCCGGCATCTTCATTGCCGCCACCAATCTGATGGCGGGCATCGATGCGGCGGCTTTGCGGCGGTTTGATTTCAAGCTCAATTTCCGGGCGCTGAATCCGGCGCAACGGCTTGCGCTCTTTGCGCGCGAGGCGCTGGGCGATACCGCCGCGGCGGTCGCGCCGGACCTGGCGCGCTATTTGGAGACGCTCCAGGGATTGACGGTGGGCGACTTCGCCAACGTCTGCCGCCAGCGCAGCCTGCTCGGGGAGACCCTGACGCCCGAGCAATTCCTGCGGCGGTTGGCGGCGGAGTGTCGATTGAAGCATGAGGATGATCGGCAGGTCGCCTGACGACCGCACGGGCTGGATCGTCTGCGCCGCATTCAACGCGGCGCAGGCAACCCGGAGGACCCGATGACGGATCGAACCAAGCCCCGCCGCGCCGGGGGCAAACGACCCCAGTAACGGCAGAATAGAAACCGCAGCCGGGATATACTCGCGCCTGAGTCAACCCGTGACGAGGCCGCCATGCTTGCCGTTCAACTGCCCCCCGAGATCGAGACCCGACTCGATGCGCTGGCCAAGCGTACCGGCCGGACCAAGACCTTCTATGTTCACGAGGCGATCCTGGAGCATCTGGACGATCTTGAAGACATCTACCTGGCCGAGCAACGGCTGGAGGATCTCCGCGCCGGTCGAAGCCACACGCTGACCCTTGACGAGGTGGAGCGCGACCTTGGCCTGGCGGATTGAACTGGCGGATGAGGCGAAGAAGGATCTGGCCAAGCTCGACAAGCCGGTCGCGCGTCGCATCACGGCCTTTCTCCGAGAACGGGTCGCCACGCTGGACGATCCGCGGGCCATCGGCGAGGCGCTGAAAGGCACACGCCTCGGCCAGTTATGGAAGTACCGAGTCGGCGACTATCGCATCATCGCCAGCATTGAGGACGGGCGTCTCTGCGTCCTGGTGGTCCGGGTCGGACACCGCCGAGAAGTGTACCGCGGCTGAGGCGAACCTATCTTGACCCCCTCGCCTCATCACAAAGGTGTTACGCGCTCGTCGACCGCAGTCGGTCCGAGACCAATGCCATTAAGTGAAGCCCAACTCACCGACAGCGCTTATAGTTGGGGTAGAAGCCTTGAATCTTGGCTGGCTTCATTTTGCGCGGTGCCGAGCGGTCCGGTCGCACCGCCTCCGCGCTGGCCGCCATCGCCAAGACCAGTGTGGCGATGAGTTCCTGGCTACCGTGAGGAACATAGGGTCCTGCAATCCAACCTCTATCCGACGACGAAAGGATGTCCGATTGAAAGACCTGACCACGCTGCCTCAGGTGACCCCGCCGCCTCAGACACTGCTGCCTGACATCTAACCACCGAAAACACGAGAAGACTCAATGGCAATCATAAATCCTGAAGACATGGACACAGTCATCGGCATACTAACCGATCAACAACGGTTGTATTTTGTCCCGTCGTTTCAGCGCCCCTATGCCTGGAAAGCTAAACAGGTCGATGATCTCATGCATGACATGAGGAAGGCTTATAATTTCGAAGGCAGTCACTATCTTGCCGCCTTTCATTTCCTGGACTACGACCCCGCCAACGGCGAGCACCCCTTGGCGAATTTCGCTCAACACGCCCAGGAAATCCTTGCGCAGGGGCTTCAAGCTGGACAGTTGATGACTGCTGCAGGAGCCGTGGACATCCTTGCGGTCATCGACGGTCAGCAGCGATTGACCACGCTATTTCTGCTGGCGCACCTCTTGTATTACCATCTGCACCTTGACAATCCTCTGTTCCATCGTCACGTTTTTGAGGTGCAACCCTTGGGTGGCCATGCCATCCCCAGACTCATCCTGGGCAACTCGGGCGACCATGGATTCATGATGGGTCTCGTGAATTGCGCCTGGAATCCTAACGATCCGCTGCCTCAGCCAAGTAACGCTGCGCAAACCAGGATGAAAGAGAGCTTTGAGAAGATGCGGGGCTGGTTCGCTCAGGGCGACTGGGACTGGGTCAATTTTTTCACGTCCACCCATTTCAGAGTGCTCAGAGCCAAGCTTGATCTGGACTATGGCCTAACCGCTTTCATGACCCTCAATGACCGCGGCATTGATCTAACCATACTTGAGAAGCTCAAGGCTCTTCTCATGCAGTTCGTCTACGATGCCTCACGAGCTCACGAGCCCGAAGCGGATGACCTAATAGATGTGCTGCATCATGTCTTCGGCGCGCTGTACCTCGTCATCGACCGCTGCATTCACGTCGGACTGTTCAGTGAGAGCAAAGCAGACGATGACGCTGTCAAGCTCATTTCTTGTTACCTTCGCCTGGATACCGATGGGGCCGCCATCTGGCAAGGTCCGGATCAGGCCTACGAAAACTTCTTTCGACAAATACTCTTAGATGCGGCCGTCGCAGACATACCGGGCATCGTGCAGCCGTGGTGCAATCGGCTAAGGGAGCTTGCGGATCAGTTAGGTCATCTGCTCGAGTGTATCAATGGCGCTGTGGACGGCGCGGTTCCATCGCTGCATTTCGACGGCTTCCTCCTCAAAGATGACTATCACGCCACGGTGATTTCGTTGGGCCTGCAGCCTCATCTGCTGGCCTTGTTGCTGAGGTTCCGCTCTCAATTTCACGCGGAATGGCACCAACGCTTTCCCGTCACGCCCAATCCCTTCCCGATGCCGATCCATGAGCTGCTTGATAATATAGCAGCACGGGCGAGAGGCATTGATCCAGCCCCGCCGCAGGCGCTTTTCGATTACATCAGCCACCTGCGCGAAGCTGAGTGCGCTCCAAGGCTGGAGCTCTCGATGATCGAGATTGTCGAGCGAATGCAACTGGTGAACTGGAATATGGGACACCGATGGTATGCGGGGTTTCGTGATACGTCTAACACTATGGGCCAGCTTCCGCAAGCACAGGACGGGATCAATCTATGGCTCGGATGGTGCAGTTGCAACGGTTTTGTCTCCGACATTCTTGATTCCCCGAAAGACCCAAATATCCGGTATCTACTCAAGGAGATGGAGCGAAAACTCACCGCTCATCACAATTTACACAGGCGGCCATTGCCGAATAACATCTCGACCGGCGCCATTACCCTAGAGCATATCTTCGCCCAAAATATTCATGCCCCGCAGAACCAGGGCTTTCCGGGCTTTCAAGCCTATCTCATCGCTGATTTTACCGAATTCGTGCAGAAAGTGCTTTGGCGTAGTGGCAACTTCACTTGGTTGTCCGAGGCCGCTGGTATTGCTCTTGGGAACCAGCTCCCGCACATCAAAGCGGCGCATTACCAGAACTGCCCCGGGCATCCCGCAGGCGGGGCAACCAATGTTTGTTCGGACATCCTCATCACCCATGAAGCCGGCGGCCTCATGGTCCAGCTTGGCCTCCACCATCCGTCCTTCAGGTTCTATATAGAGGCCCGTTGCGCGGAGCTTGCGCTGTTCGCGGTGAGACGGTTCTGCTGATCTGGCTGAGGAACGGCGCATCGGAATCTGAGCCACAGCGTGCGAGCACTCTGTAATTCCGGGGACAATATACCTAACGCGTGAACGAGGCGAGTGTCAGGCTGCCTACACGACTGCGGACCCCGGCTGGCTGAGTAGCAGTGGCTGCAGTTGGGACTTATGTCGGCCTCGACATAACGCACATGAGCGGGGGAGCACTGACATCAACCTTGCCTTTACGCAACACGCGGGTCCCATTGTCGGCGATCAGCAGGACGCCCTGCTGGTCACGGGGGACCTTTATCAACTCGCGGACCTTCCCGTCCATCAGGTCGCTGGTGAGACAGCAGGCGGATACTGCGCGGTGGCCGATGGGGTGGCGTCCAGCCCATGCCCGCAACGAGCAAGCCGTGCGGTACTGGAGGCACTGCGTGGTCTCGATGCCGGGCAGGAGGCCCTGCTGCAAGACGGGTGGATCGGCGCCCGGCTGATCCGTCGCCACGTCCATGCCCGTCTGTGCCGACAACTCGCTCGTGATCGACGCACGCGCGGCAGCGCCAGCACCCTGGCACTGCTGCAATGGTGGGCGGGTCGTTTTAGTGTACTCAATGTGGGCGATTCACGGGTCTATCGGATCGACCGGGACGGTCGCTGGCAGCGCCTGTCGCGGGATCATACCTATTTCGAGTCGATGGTCGAGCGCGGGGAGATCGCCCGGGACCAGTCGGTAGGCCAGCTCTATCACGATCTGGAGCACATGCTGACCGCCGACGCGGAGGAGGATGACTTTGCCGTGCATTGGCGGCAGGGTGAGTGGGTGCAGGGCGACACCTTTCTGCTGTGCACCGACGGCCTCCACGACACCCTGGGCGAGACGCGGCTGGAGGCGATCTATCGGCCGGAGCGTCCCGTGGACGAGCAGGCTGCCCTCTATCGCGAGGCGGTGCTGGATGCGGGGGCGCCTGACAATGTGTCGCTGATCCTGGCGCGCATCATGAGTCCCGAGCTGCCGGTCTGAAACATCCATGTATCAGCGGCCATGCCATCCGGCCGGTTTGACAACGTGACCCCGGAGTATCTGCACATGCATCGACGTCTGGTTCTGCAAGCCTTCGCGACGGGCGCCACGCTGAAGGTCACCGGCGGACTGGCCGACATCGTCGGCGAACCGGGCAAACTGGTCCCGGCGCCGCCGCCGGCATCCGCAGCGCCGACCAAGACCGAGGCTTGGCTCGCGAATCTGGGACCCTTCGATGATAGGCCGCTTGCACCGGTGTGCATCGCCCTGGGTCCGGAAGCGGATGCGGTGATCGCTGCCTTGCGGGTCCGGGCGAAGGCATCCTGGGAGGCCGCCAGTCACATGACCGGCTGGGATAGCGACTGTTTCCGCACCGACCGGGATGATCCGGCGGGGCTCGATCAGTGGATCGAAACGCGCTTGCGTCCGTGCGATTGGGTCGCGGTGGTGGTCGATGCCAACGACCCCGCGACGCGCGCCCAAATACCCGATTGGGCGGACCGCTTGGCCGGACTGAAGGAGGCGGCCCTGCGCATCGCGTTCATCGTCGGCGACGACGCCCGCGACCCCGACGCAGCTTGGTGCGCCCCGCTGCACTCAGCCCTGGATGGCGTGTTCGATATCGGCCCCAGCGGGGGTTCCTGCGCGCCGCGGCGATTGCCACCTATGTCGATGGCCTGCTGATGCTGTCGCGCACCGTCATTGGCTATGATGTCGCCGATGTGCACAAGGTGCTGAAGACGGGGACGAGGCTGCGGACCGGTGCGACGCTCTGGAGTCATGAGTCCCGCCGCACGGGCGCGTTCCGCCGGCTCTGGACGCAACTGGATGCGGGGCCGGCCGGCGGGGTACTGGCTTGGCTGCACGGCGGATACGATAGCGCGATGTCCGACTTCGATTGGTTACGCGATCAGCTCGACGAACACCTACAGGATACGGGTATCCGCTTGGCGGTGATCTACGGGCATCCCGAGTGGCGGACCGGCCGGCGGGTGTTGGGACTGACCTGGGTGGGCACTGGCCAGACCAATACCCCCCGTCCTTCGCGGATCTGATCCGATGCCCCCGTCCTACCAGCTCATCGCGTCCGACCAGTCATGGATCGAGGGTGAGGCCCTGCGCCAATTGGATCTGTTAACGCTCGATGATCTTTCCCCACTTGTTGCGCATTCCCTGCACGACCGCTGCATCAGGGCCGGGTAATCTGCTCTCCAACGGGGCGCTGACTACACCCGCCGCCGCGGGGGCCGCGAGGTCGCAGTGCGGACCCGCTGACTCACCCGGCCGCAGCGAACCGCTGAACATTTGCATTCCATCGGAGAACAGAGCATGAGATTTCCCAAGTACCAGACCCTGACCGCCATCGCCCTCGGGATCGGCCTCGTTGTCGGCACCGGTGCCGCCTGGTCCGGTCCCCCGGGCGCCCCAGGGGAGCGCTCTGAGGCGAATTTCGACCGGATGGTCGAGGCGCTCAAGCTGACCCCGGAGCAACAGGCGCAGGTCCGGACCATTCTGCAGGAGCAGCGTGCCGAGACTGATCGTCTGCGCGCTCAGACCCGCCAACGGATCGACGCGGTTCTTACGGATGCTCAGCGGGCACAGCGCACTTCGCGGATGCAGCAGGGGCTGGATCGGCGTCTGGAGCGGATGACTCAGCGCCTGAAACTCAGCGCGGACCAAACGACCCGGATTCGCGCGATCTTTATGGAGCGTGAGTCAAATCCGGACCTGACCCGCCAGGATATCAAAGAGCGTGTTGCCGCCGTCCTCACTCCGGAGCAGCGTAAACAGTTCGACTCCAAGGGGCCGCGCGGCGAGCGTCCCGGCGGCAAGGGGCGGGGGCCGGAGGCTGACGGTCCTCCGGACGAAGCGCAGGAAGATCCCATGGGCGGCCCCTACGGCGGCCCCGACCTGGTGCGCTGAGCGATAGAAAAAGGCCAAGCCGGTTACCGGCTCGGCCTTTCGTTGTGCGCGGAAACGCCGATGATGCGGATCAGGGGGTACGCTCGCTCGACCCGTGGGGACCTGGGTCCTGAGCCGTCATTCCGGCAGGATGCCGGAGTCCAAGCCCAAGAACGTTGTCCCGCAGCACGTACTGGCCTGTAAGGCTAGGCTGAAGGTCCTGCTAGCGCTGACCGGGCGCGACAGCCATAGCGTATCCGGCGGAGGATGCCGGGGACCAATGGGAACTGGTCGAGGTATCTTTCTTGTCCTTGGTACAGCCGTCTCCGGCGTGGGCAGGGACCATGGAGCCGGCGAGGATCAGTCCGCTCAACAGGCAGGCGGTCAGCAGGGTGGATTTGCTCATGCTCATCTTCGATTCCTCGGAGTCTGGTGGTGTCGGTACTGACGGGGTGGATGGTTATCCTACCTCCATTGTCAGACAGTGAGGTTTGGGCGACGGGAGAAACAACAACCCTGCGGATTACGCTGTTCATGTTTTGTCGAGGCCGTCTCGGTCCGACAGCGGCCTTGGGAGCACGGCTGTCAGTGGCCGATCCAGGTTCGCGAAGAATTGTCATTGACCCTCGGCTCGCCCGCCGGATAATCGTCGAGTCGTGATCTTGAAGAGGCCGGTTCGTCAAGGCGTCGTTTGTCGGCGAAGCTGACGGCTGATTGCTGACCGCCCCTTCCAGGATCAACGGCGGTTTTTCGCTTTTCCCAAGATTTGTACATCTGCGGCGCTGCCCCAATCCTTCGCTCCCGACACGGGTCGACACCCGAGCGCGCGCGCCTGAATAGTGTTCGCTCTTCAATCGCATCTCTCCCCTTGGAGTCCTCTATGAAGATCGCTCTGATCATCATCGGCGCCCTGGCGCTGGTCGGCGTCGCGGCCATGGCCGTGTTCGTCTACGTCGTGCAGAACGTGGAGCAGCCGGCCTACCGGGTGGTCGAGCAGGAGGACGCGTTCGAGGTGCGCGATTACCCCGCGCTCGTGGTAGCGGAAGTCCGGCGGCAAGGGGAGCGTAAAGAGGCGTTGAGCGCCGGATTCGGCCCTCTGGCGCGCTATATCTTCGCGAAGGAGCGCGAGGGCGAACGGATCAGCATGACCGCCCCGGTCGAACAACAGCGCACCGACACCATCGCCATGACAGTCCCGGTGACGCAGACCAGGCTCGATGACGGCGACTGGTCGGTGCGCTTCATCATGCCGGCGCGATACCAACTCGCCCAACTGCCCGCACCGGCAACCAAGGAGGTGCGCCTGATCGAGGTCCCGGCACGACGCAGCGCGGCGATTCGCTTCAGCGGGGTAGCCGATGATGTTCTGATCGCTGCCAAGGAGGCGGAACTGCGGGCCTGGATGGCGGCGCGCAGCCTGGTCCCGGCCGCGGCGCCGGTGTTTGCCTACTACAACGACCCCTTCACCCCCGGTTTTCTGCGCCGCAATGAGGTGATCATCGACCTGGCCGACGCTCCGGCGCCGGTGGCGGCGCCCTGATGCCACGTCCGGACGATAGCGCTGCGCCGGGTCGGTCCGGGCGCGGGGTCGCGATTGCGGCCTTCATCGCGGCGCTGCTCGCCCTGGTCGCCATCGGGACCGCCCTGTGGCAACTGCACACTGCCACGGTGGGGCTTACCATTGCCCGCAATCAGGTCGGTGCGGTTCCGGTCACGGTCTTCCGTCCGGCCGCGGCGGCGACTGCACCGGTGGTGGTGATCGCGCACGGCTTCGCCGGGTCGCAGCAACTGATGCAGCCCTACGCGGTCACGCTCGCCCGCAACGGCTATCTGGTGGTGACTTTTGATTTCCCCGGCCATGGCCGTAATGCCAGTCCCTTCGTTGCGCGCATCGAGGATCAGGAGCGGCGGATCGCGGTCTTGAAAGGCGCGCTGGACGCCGTGACCGACTATGCGCTGGGGCTGCCGGGGGCCGATGGACGATTCGCCCTGCTCGGGCATTCCATGGCGGGCGACGTGATCCTGCGCGCGGCGGCCGCGCGGGGCGATCAGGTGGCGGCGAACGTGCTGCTTTCGCCTTACGTTGCTGAGGATGCGCCGCGGGTCGAGCCGCGCGACCTGCTGATCGTCTTTGGTGCATGGGAACCGGAGATGTTGCACCAAATGGGCCGCGATGCACTGCAGGCGGGCGTCGCCGGCGGATCGGTGGAAACCGGCGTGACCTATGGCGACCTGGCCGATGGCAGCGGGCGGCGGCTGGAGCTGGCGCCAGGGGTCGAGCACATCGGTGTGCTCTATGGTCGGGTCGGTATCGGCGCTGCGCTGGATTGGCTGAACCAGGTGTTTGGCCGGACCGGCAGCGGTTTCATCGACAGCCGCGGGTCTTGGCTCGGGCTGCTCTTTCTCGGCATCGTCGTCCTGGCGTGGCCCCTGTCGCGACTCTTGCCGCGCGCGGCGACCCGGCCGCTGGGAGCCGACCTGACTTGGCGACGGTGGTGGCCGGTGGCGCTGCTGCCGGCCATCCTGACGCCGCTGATCTTGCGCCCGCTGCCCAATGATTACCTGCCGATCCTCCTCGGAGACTATCTGGCGCTACACTTCGGCGTCTATGGTTTGCTCACCGCGGCGGGTCTGTGGTTTGTCAACGGAGGTCGTTCGCGAACCGAACAGGGGCGAGTCCTGTGGCGTGGGCTGGTGATCGGTACACTGGCTGCGGGTGCCTACCTGACCCTGGCCATCGCCGTTCCGATAGATCAGTTCGTCACCGCCTTCCTGCCCGGTGCGGAACGCATCGTGGTGATCCTCGGCATCCTGCCCGGCACCTGGGCCTTCTTCGCCGCCGACGGCTGGCTGACCCGCGGCCCGGGTACGCCCCGAGCCGCGCCCATGGTCACCAAGATTCTGTTCCTGCTTTCCTTATTGGGGGCGGTCGTCCTGAACCTGAGTGAATTTTTCTTCCTGATTATTATCGTGCCGGCCATCCTCGTCTTCTTCTTGCTGTACGGCCCGATCGGCGGCTGGATCTACCGGCGTACCAGGCACCCACTGGTCGGGGCACTCGCAATCGGAGTCGCCTTCGCCTGGGCAATCGGCGTGACGTTTCCGGTCGTCAACTGATGACGAAGCGCATGTTCAGCACTCCCTGTTCACGGTCGGCTCAGCGTTGCGTCGACCCCGCTCGACGCAACGCCCGACAGCAGCCGATCATGGCGGCCGACCAGATAGAGACCCGCGAGACCGCCGTAAAAAAACAAGCCGCCGATCAGCATGAGATGCAATCCCCAGAGCCAACCGAGTGCGGCGGCGCAGAGGCACAGCGCGCCGATATAGCCCGTCGCCAGGTGCCGGGCGATGGGTCGTCCGAGCCGCCAGTAGACGAGCGCCGCCGCGGCCCAGGCAATGAGCCCCTTGATCAGCACCATGCCGTGCAGAAGTCGCAACAGATCGGGTTCCAGCGCCGGTGTCGGTACCAGCCAGAGGGTCAGTATCAGCGCGCACGCACCAGTCAGGGGAACGCATGCGAACAGCGCCAGGCGATTGGTTAGGATTGCCGGGTCCAGCCTGGTCTCCGGCACGGCCGGGGGGCGGGACAGCAAGATCTCCGGGAGTTCAGTCGGCAAGGACAAGCGACCCATGGTACCTCCACGCCCACGGTCGGGAGTCCGACTTGGGCTCAGGCAAAACGTTGAAAGGCGCCGGGAAGGCGGCACCGGAGTCTAACGGCCCGTCAAGGCTAGACCCGTGTGACGCACGATTCAAACCTGTGCTGGATGCGGTTTTGATGAGGTTTTTGCGAATCGGGTACAGCGTCTCCCTGGGGAATCTAATGACCGATCGAGCGACCTCGCGTGTCCCTGACGACTGTCGAATCGTGCTTACTGCATCGCATAACCACAAAAAAATAACAATATTAACAAATGATAATATGATATACTGCTTGTAGTTTTCCTGGAGTGCAGTAACCATGAGCAGCCGTGTATTTAAAGATAAGGTGTTTCCCAAGCACATCTCGGATTTGATGGGCTTGATGCATATGATGGTGTTTGATGGTACCGACGGTGAGGAGCACTGGGATACCTTTCTGACCTTCGAGCAGAAAGAATGTGTGGCCTTGGCGCTGGCGCATTATTATCAATGCGAGCATTGTATCGAACACCACACTAAGGCCGTCTGCCGCTTGGGTACGGTTGAACCGGAAAGCTTGTCGAAGAATATGAATTCGATGATCCTCTTCCTGCGCACTGACGTGTCGCGCATCGGCGAAAGTGAAAAGCTGCGCTGGATGCAGGCGTGGCAGGAATATGCATTGAAAATCTCGCTGAAACAGCACGATAAGCTGATGCCTTATCTCATCGGGCTGGCGATCGGCATGGCGCGGGATGACCTGTTCCTCATCGAGTTCTGCGGGCGCGAGGTCAGGCAGACGCTGCAGGACATGGGGCTTGATCCGCGCCTGGCCATCGGGGAACTGGAATCGGTGGTGATCTTCATGAAGGCCGCCGCATCGAAGAACCGCATCGCCCCCAAGGTCGAATTGATTTTCTCCGTCTGAGGGTGCCGGTTGCGTTTTCCGAGAGCGTCGCACGCCGACCCCGGCGGCCTCCCGCGCGATGGGGGCCGCCATGAACCCGGCCTTGACCAGCGTTCCGGTCAGCTTCCGTTGAGACTTTGGGTCGGAAAGCTGATCCACAGATGTCACAGATGTTTTTCTTCATCTGTGAACATCTGTGACATCTGTGGATAATTCCGAGTGGTTGCTTTGGCTGGAACGGCGATCCTGACAGCCGGAACGGTTCTGCGCCCTGTTCTGGTGCGTCCTGCACCCATTCGATACGCCCCGCGGCCCCTGTTGGATCGCTTCCGACCCCCACGCACCCTCGCTCAACCATCTAAACCGCGTCGGCTCCAGCAATTGCCGAGTCTGCCGAGGCGGATCCCATCGAAAAAGGCATCGCATACCGCGCCGGGCGCGGTTTAGCCGTGGCACGCTGAATGCTTGCGCGCTATGATCGGCGGCCCCGTGTAGTCGACCAGACACGCTGGACAGTGACCCGCGGCAGACTTGGTGAGCGCCTTAGTGTGGAGCGCTGCCGGTCGCCGCAACCAAATAGGGTCGGTGCGGGTCTGAGAGACGCCGAAATTGCTGGGATTGTGCCGGACGACGGGGTCTAACCCCGGCCGTTGTCAGGTGGATGCGTGACGCCCCGCGCGACACAATCCCAAACTGTTACGCTTGGAACCTACGAGGTCCGCGATGAGCCTGCGTGCCCTTCCGCCCGCACAGGGTCTCTACAACCCAGCGAACGAACACGACGCCTGTGGCGTCGGGTTCGTCTGCCATATCAAGAATCACAAGAGCCATGCCATTGTCCGGCAGGGGCTCGAACTGCTGGAGCGGCTGACCCATCGCGGCGCCACCGGCGCCGACCCGCGGGCCGGCGACGGGGCGGGCATCCTGGTGCAGTTACCGGATGCCTTTTTCCGTGCGGTGCTCGACTTCGAGCTGCCGCCCATCGGGACCTACGGCGTTGGGATGCTGTTTCTGCCCAAGGACCCGGCGGCGCGGGCCCAGACGCAGGCCACGGTCGAGCGCCGACTGATCGAGGGTGGTCAGCGGGTGCTTGGCTGGCGCGATGTCCCGGTGGACAACTCCGTGCTCGGCAAGAGCGTGCTGCCCACCGAGCCTTTGGTCCGTCAGGTGTTCATCGGCCGCGGTGAGAACTGCCCCGATCAGCAGGCCTTCGAGCGCAAGCTGTTCGTTATCCGCAAGCGCATGGACAACGAGATTCGCGCGGCCGGGTTCGATAAGACGGACTTCTACGTGCCCTCCCTGTCCTCGCGCACCATCGTCTATAAGGGGATGTTGCTGGCCGACCAGGTGATCGACTATTACATCGATCTGCGCGACGTGCGCTTCGCCTCGGCGCTGGCCCTGGTGCATCAGCGCTTCTCGACCAACACCTTCCCCACCTGGGATCTGGCGCATCCGTTCCGCATGATCTGCCACAACGGCGAGATCAACACCCTGCGCGGCAACCTCAACTGGATGGCGGCGCGCCGCCACACCATGCGCTCGGAGGTCCTGGGCGACGACCTCGACAGCATCTGGCCGCTGATCCCCGAGGGGCAGTCCGACTCCGCGAGCTTCGACAACGCGCTGGAACTGCTGGTCATGGGCGGCTATTCGCTGGCCCATGCGATGATGTTGCTGATCCCGGAAGCCTGGGCCGGCAACAAGCAGATGGACGCCAAGCGGCGCGCCTTCTACGAGTATCACGCGGGTCTGATGGAGCCCTGGGATGGCCCGGCCGCCGTCGCCTTCTCCGACGGCCGCCAAATCGGCGCGACCCTGGATCGCAACGGCCTGCGTCCGGCCCGCTACCTGGTGACCAACGACGATCTGGTGATCATGGCCTCCGAGATGGGCGTGCTCGACATCGAAGAGTCGCGCATCATCAAGAAGTGGCGGTTGCAGCCCGGCAAGATGTTCCTGATCGATCTGGAGCAGGGTCGGATCGTCGACGACGGCGACATCAAGGCGGAACTGGCCAACGCCAACCCCTATCGCGAGTGGCTCTCCCGTACCCAGATCCACCTGGACGAATTGCCGACCAATGTCGCCCCCATGGCCCCGGACGACGCGACCCTGCTCAATGCCCAGCAGGCCTTCGGCTACAGCCAAGAGGACATCAAGTTCCTCCTGACGCCGATGGTGGTGACGGGTCAGGAAGCGATCGGCTCGATGGGTGCGGACAATCCGCCCTCGGTGCTGTCGCGGCGGCCCAAGCACCTGTCGACCTACTTCAAGCAGAACTTCGCTCAGGTGACCAATCCGCCCATCGACCCGATCCGCGAGGAGTTGGTCATGTCGCTGGTGTCGCTGATCGGCCCGCGGCCCAACCTGCTCGGCATCAATGAAGCCGGCAAGCACTGGCGCCTGGAAGTCAATCAGCCGGTGCTCACCAACCAGGATCTGGAGCGGGTGCGCCACATCGAGGACAACTCGGGCGGCGCCTTCCGCACCTGCACGCTGCACATGGTCTATCCGTCCCCCGAGGGCGCGGCCGGCATGGGCGCGGCCCTGGACCGGCTCTGTCAGGAGGCCGAGCAGGCGGTGTTGGACGGCTACAACATTCTGATCCTGTCGGACCGCAACACCAATCTGGATCACATCCCGATCCCGGCGTTGCTGGCGACCTCGGCGGTGCATCATCACCTGATCCGCTGCGGGATGCGGACCTCCTCGGGTCTGGTGGTCGAGACCGGCGGGGCGCTCGAAGTGCATCACTTCGCGGTGCTGGCCGGCTACGGGGCCGAGGCGATCAATCCGTACCTCGCCTTCGACACCATTCAGTCGCTGCTGCGGGCGCTGCCCGATCAGCCGAGCTTCGAAGATGCCCAGAAGCGCTACATCAAAGCAGTCGGCAAGGGGTTGTTGAAGGTCATGTCCAAGATGGGCATCTCCACCTTCCAGTCCTATTGCGGCGCTCAGATCTTCGACGCCGTGGGCCTGCGCACCAGCTTTGTCGACCGCTATTTCACCGGCACCCAGACCACGGTCGAGGGCATCGGCCTGGATCAGGTGGCCGAGGAAGCCGTGCGCTGGCATACCCAGGGCTATGGCGATGAGCAGATCTACCGCAAGCACCTGGACGTGGGCGGCGACTACGCCTTCCGGCTGCGCGGCGAGGACCATGTCTGGACCCCGGACAGCATCGCCAAGCTCCAGCACGCCGCGCGCGCCAACAGTTGGCAGACCTACGAGGAGTTCTCGCGCCTCATCAATGAACAGAACGAGCACCTGCTGACCTTCCGCGGGCTGATGGACTTCAAGTGGGCGGCAGAGCCGATTCCGCTGGATGAGGTCGAGCCTGCGCAAGCGATCGTCAAGCGCTTCGCCACCGGTGCCATGTCGTTCGGCTCGATCAGCTACGAGGCCCATTCGACCCTGGCGAAAGCCATGAACGCCCTGGGCGGCAAGTCCAACACCGGTGAGGGCGGCGAAGAGCCGGAGCGCTTCAATCCGCTGCCGGACGGCAGCCGCAACCCCGAGCGGTCGGCCATCAAGCAGGTGGCGTCCGGGCGGTTCGGCGTCACCACCGAGTATCTGGTCAATGCCGACGACATCCAGATCAAGATTGCCCAGGGCGCCAAGCCGGGGGAGGGCGGGCAGTTGCCCGGCCATAAGGTCAGCCCCTGGATCGCGCGGGTGCGTCATTCCACCGCCGGTGTCGGCCTGATCTCCCCGCCGCCGCATCACGACATCTACTCGATCGAGGATCTGGCGCAGCTCATCCATGATCTGAAGAACGTCAACCCCAAGGCGCGGATCTCGGTCAAGCTGGTATCCGAGGTCGGCGTCGGCACCGTGGCGGCGGGTGTCTCCAAGGCCCATGCCGATCATGTGACCATCGCCGGCTATGACGGCGGCACCGGTGCGAGCCCGCTGACCTCCATCAAGCACGCCGGCTCCCCCTGGGAGATCGGTCTGGCCGAGACCCACCAGACGCTGGTGCTCAACAAACTGCGCGGACGCATCGCGGTGCAGGTCGACGGCGGGATGCGCACCGGGCGCGACGTGGTGATC
>JACDZJ010000031.1_pt1 | contig 71152 bp, 59 predicted proteins | sample 7365721 | NCBI WGS metagenome assembly JACDZJ01 (sample SAMN15143480, study PRJNA637477) | pond metagenome | biome: freshwater wetland ecosystem [ENVO:00000243]; feature: pond [ENVO:00000033]; material: pond water [ENVO:00002228]; isolation source: pond water containing pink berries ... | reverse complement strand
CCAGACAGAGACCGTCTGAGCTAAATTGAGTAACTTGTTAGTGAACCTTCACTAAGGGAGAACCTTCTCCCGTTGAGTTGACGAATCGTCAGGCATGATTTAGGCTTCGCTAGCCGTGCACGACGGGTAACCGGATAAGCATGGGACAGCTGGGAGCGGGGTGGAACACTGTCGATGCAAGGACGAATCGGTCTAGCACGTCCAACATCGACATCTGCCTAAGATCGCTGTTAGACCCAAACATATCTACTCTTCATACACGGCGAATCGCTAGCGATTTTCTTCACTCCGCTACGTCTGATGAAGTAAATCATTTCCGTGGATGGCCTGACCTAATGAGTTTCAAAGATGAGCGCAATATTGACCGGCTTCCAGATGCTCTTTTCCAACAGAATTTCCCGCTTTAGTGTTGGACACGGCACACAGTTTTTTTCTCTGGCTCTAGGGTCTGTTATCGCCTTCTTCCTCACTGTCGGCATACACTTTTTCTATAAGTACGTGGAGATCAGCGCTACTCCAGGCATGCTTGACGTTGAAAAATTTGCAGACGGAGCAATAACTGCGGCAGCACTTTTTCTTGGAACATTTTCTGGCATATTATCTTCAATTGTTCTCACTAATGCAGCAGAAAGCACTCGACACGGTTCTCCGTTCCTTGAAACGCGTGCAATTGCATTTTCTTTTTTCATTGCCCCCGTGGTGATAGGTGGATTTTACGACAAGGTTTCCGAAATTAACTCGTTTTGGGTCACTCTTCTTCTGTCGTATCAAAACGGCTATTTTTGGGAGAGCGTTTCTTCTCAAGTCCGCAGGGCATACACCCGATGAGACTCCGAATCGTGTTTTTTCTCGCATTTGCTACAATCGTCTGCGCTTCGACGCTTGCAGTATTCAACGCCTCTGATCGAGTAAAAGAATCAAAATATCGAATGGTTGAAGATGCTGTTCGACATAGAGTCGTTGATGCTGACTCCAGCCCATTGGTCTCGCGCGCAATCGAGATACTTGCCGACACTTTTCCGGACATGAATAATGTCGTTGTGAATGAGATCCCAAAGAAGCACCGCATTGCAGTTCTTGTCGTAGATCTCTTAAACATCAATCCGAGATCTGATTTTGGGAAGTTGGCACTGCGGGCAAAAAACAACGCAATTTCAGTCGGACACAAGTATGTCATAGTTGACCGGAATCTTTTGGGCCTATTATTGCTGAACGCAAGCGTTACTTTCGGTTCAGAGGTACAGGTTGCGGAGCGATCACACGCCAATGATGCCGATTTTACGGATGCGGCGATTAGAAGAACGTTTGTGACATCAAGAATGCTGCGCCTAGACAACACTTATAGGCAAATGATTGAAGGGAAAAACGAATGGATTCAACAACAGTTAGAAACATTTTCTCGCTTGTCGCCGATCTCGACCCAAGAGGAATACCTTACGGAATTTCCTTTCCCACCCACGCCGCAAATCGATTACCCTATTTTGCCCCTCCTTGTTCAAACGCTTTCAGAAAGCCCCGCGAGTGAACCGTTCCCGTTTTCTGACGTTATTGCAATTCCTTTTGCCGCTGCTCTTGCTCCAATTCTTCTGCACGAGTTAGGGCACCTGAGGACCGAATACGAAGGAGCCTTCGTTGGGGACTTTGCGCGTTACGCTGACGATAAGATAAGAGAGCTTTCGAGAAGACAAGAAATGGCTGCGGACGATTTTGCTGTAGAGCGGATTGAACGTGCGGCGAGGCAACACCCACTCTCCACTAGCATGGGGGGATACGCATTTGACTTGCGAAACGGACTATATACGACCGGTACGATGCTTGAAGATATCGCTTTCTACAGCAAGTTCAATCGTTTCCGGGAAATGAATACGCAACTGATAGGAAGTCGGATTATCTACAATGAAGAGGACTGCTCAAGATCGATACGCGGTTTTTTTGATGTCGATCTTATTGCTGATGTCGCCGAAGTGCTAATGCCAATATTAACGACCATAGAGTTAAAAGATCTCCAGCGGAAAGACGTTGCGCGTGAATCCGCACATGGGCATGTCTCTAGTCGATCTACGGCCTTTTTACCTCCTGCAGTCCGCCAATTTGGGGATATCGAGCCGCACTCCACTTTCAGTTCGACTGTGCGGCGACTGCTTAGCTCCGAACTAGATGCCACAACAACCGAGGAATTGAAAAAGGCTTACGTCGATGACGTAGCGAGGATCTATCCGAAGCTTCCGCGCTTTGGGGTTAAGATTCCGACCGACTATGAGGATAGACTCGTATCGCTCGGATACCGCAAAGACCAAGCTGCATCGTGCCCATTCGATAATTGCTGGCTTTTTTCGAATAGTGCCGGCGCATTCATCGAGTTCGGTATACGAAACAATAGTATCGTATATGCGAGCTTTTATGTCCGGAATTTCTCCAGATTCCCCAAACAATGGGACGGAGCATGGCAAGAAGAAACGGAGTATTCGAACGCCAGGCATATCGCAAATATTGCAACTTTCCTATCCATGGCCCAGCTTTTCACTGACTCCATAGTTGTCGTTGAAAGCTCGTCTAATTCATTTTTTGAGAAGTTGCATAAATGCGGATTTTCAGGTATGGCCATAACAAGTTCCAAAGGAATGTTAACCGCATCATCGACCGACAACGACAAATCCGTTTTTCTTTCTTTTGTCGCCCGATGAAGTGAAAGAGGCGGGCCCGAATGGTACTAAGTTATGACGACTGCCCTTATAAAATAGTACTTGTTCAGCCCACACCGCAGATCAGCGATCCGCGAGACATTGGCGGGCGATCGTGGCAACATAGTGCAGCAAGACTCTAGGTTTCATGAGAACGCCTGCGAACGCGCGAGATGTGACGTGAAGCTCAGCCAGCACGATCTGCGACAACTGGACGACGGGTACCTCCAGCGCCTGCCGGAGGCGGCGTTGCGGGTGCTGTCGTTGGGAGTTTCGGAGACAGTATACCTAATTCGCCCGGAATCGAAGAAGCGAAACCCTAACGGGCGGCCTTGATCATCGGTCCAGCCAGAGCTTCTGCAGAGAACCTGGCGCGGTAATCTCATCCACAAGTGCACACAGATGTTTGTCTTCATCGGTAATACGGCAGACGCAAGCCATAGTCGAAGCGCATATTGAGGACATCAAAGATGCCTGGCATTGCCACTTTCGCGGCTGAAGTCGCTCACGTGTGCAAGCACTGTTTTTGGCTTTTGCTCGACGATGAAGAACTGGTTGTACCATTTTCCGATTTCCCGTGGTTCAAAGCCGCAATGATCGAGCAACTTTCCGAGGTGGAACGCACAACCGAAAATCATCTGTATTGGCCGGCAATTGACGTTGATCTCTCGGTTGAGTCGATTCGCAATCCTGAAACTTTCCCGCTTGTTTCCCAGATGCGGTGATGAATTTCGGGGACAGTATACCTAATTCGCCCGGAATCGAAGAAGAGAAACCCGAACGGGCGGCCTTGATCATCGGTCCAGCCAGAGCTTCTGCAGAGGACCTGGCGCAGTAATCTCATTCACAAATTCACACAGATGTTTTTCTTCATCTGTGAACATCTGTGACATCTGTGGATAAATCCGAGCGGTCGCCCAGGTCGGAACGCTGATCAAAGCCCCCTCGCGGTAGAGTCACTAGATGGCACCCACAATTGTTCGCGACGGCCAGTTCAGATTATTCTTCTTCTCTCGCGAAGAGACCCGTATCCACGTTCATGTCGCGCACCCTGACGGAGAGGCAAAATTCTGGCTAACGCCATCAATACAATCGGCAGTAAACGTCGGCCTTACATAAAAGCAAGTGCGGCAAGCGCAAGCCATAGTCGAAGCCCATATTGAGGAGATCAAAGATGCCTGGCATCGCCACTTTGGCGGCTGAAGTCACTCACGTGTCCAAGCACTGTTTTTGGCTTCTGCTTGACGATGAAGAACTGGTTATACCATTTTCCGAATTCCCGTGGTTCAAAGGCGCAACGATCGAGCAACTTTCCAAGGTGGAACGCCCCACCGAGAATCATCTGTATTGGCCGGCGATTGACATTGATCTCTCGGTTGAGTCGATTCGCAATCCTGAAAACTTCCCGCTCGTTGCTAAATTGCATACCGCGCTGGGCGCGGTTTAATTTGCAAGGTCATCAAAGGCACGCTCCGCTTTAGCTTAACAATGTGCCCCCTCCGCCACTGAACACCCCCGAATCTGACCATCTCCGCCCATGAACAACCCGAATCTGATCGCTCTCGGCTGGGACACCTGGTTTGCAGAGCAAGCAAGTGCGCAATGCGATCCGGCCGCCGCGGTCGCCCGGGTCGCGGCGGTGGACCGCGACCAAATGCTGTTGCTCAACGCGTCCGGGGCATTCCACGCCAGACTCGCCGGGAAGTTCCTGTATGACTCGGCCTCTCCAGCTCAGTTGCCTTGTGTCGGCGACTGGGTCTTCGTGGAGAAGTCCGCGGCCGATCAGTTCGGACTGGTGCACGGCCTCCTGGCGCGCAAGACCAGCCTGCGGCGCAAGGCCGCCGGTGAATCGGTCGAGGTCCAGATGATTGCGGCGAATGTCGATGTCGTCATCGTTGTGCAGTCCTGTCACTACGATTTTAATCTCAAGCGACTGGAGCGCTACCTGGTCATGGCAAGGGACGGTGGGGCGACGCCCTGCATTCTCGTCACCAAGACCGATCTGGTGGAGCCTGCAGTGGTGGCGGCCCAGGTGGCACAAATCCGCAGTGCCGGCATTGATGCGCCGGTGCTGACGCTCAGTAACTTGACGCGGGATGGAATGACCGAGTTGCAGTGCATCCTCGAACCCGGCAAGACCTATTGTTTCGTCGGCTCCTCGGGTGTCGGCAAGAGCACGCTCATCAACGGACTGATCGGCCGCGATCTGATGGAAACGAACCTGGTCAGCGACACCGGGGAAGGGCGGCATACCACGGTGCGCCGTGAACTCATCATACTGGCAAACGGCGCGATGGTGATCGATAACCCCGGAATGCGTGAGTTCGGGGTGCTGGGTGCCGGCGGCGGCATCGAGGCCAGCTATGCGGATATCATCGCGCGCGCCGGCCACTGCCGTTTCCGGGACTGCACCCACACCAATGAGCCAGGCTGCGCTGTTGCGCAGGTGCTGGAGTCTGGTGAAATCGACACGGAGCATTACGAGAATTTTCTCAAGCTGAAAAAGGAGTCCGCGTACCACGACCTGTCCTACGCCGGGAAGCGCAAGAAGGATAAGGAATTCGGCCGGTTCATCAAGTCGATCAAAAAGAGTCTCAAGGAAGACGAGTAAAGCCTTCTGTCGGCCTTGATCATCATTCCTGCCGCAAGAAGACCGGAGGTCGAGGCTTTAGCCGGTCGACCTCGTATACAGGCGGCCCTCGTCCGGCTAAAGCCTCGACCATCCTTCTTGTCAGACCCTTAAATTGCCTAATTGCACCATTGCTGTTCGCAGGGTTCACCATCATTATTACCATCCATCTGGGTGTTTGGACAATGTTGGAGAAAATACAGGGCTTCCGCGCAGGAGGTCATTTGCGAGCACCGGGTACGGCCGTCGCATCGGTAATTCTGTCTGGGTGCGGCGACAACAGTCGGTATGGCGTACTCTGCCTCTATTACGGAATGCCGCGAGGTGTATGCAGTGTAGCCATATACGCCGATTGTACCGATCACCAGCAGGCCGAGAACCGCGGTAAGCGGACTACGCTTGGGGGTCGATACTTCCTGGCGGCGCGTCCGATGCGGACTGGCTTTGCTCCCAGGGCGCAAAATGCGAACGGCGCGCTTCTTGCCGCCGCTACCACCCTCAATCTCGAAGGAAATGAGCTCGCCAACGCGAGGGCGTGTGCCGTCCCGCGGAAAAGCGGAAATGTGAACAAAGATTTCGTCATGCCCTTGGGCGGGAGCGATGAAACCAAATCCGCGATCGTCATTCCACTTAATAAGGTTACCGTGATTTCGCATCGGAAAAAGACTCCTTCTTAGTGTACGCCGGTTACCCGGCACGGCCTCGGTCATGGTTTCCGCCGGCCGCGACCAACTGGAGTCCAAGGCTTCAGCCTTGGATACGTAGGCCAAGGCTGAAGCCTTGGACTCCAAATGAGCATCGCTGGCCGGAACGAAATTGATTCCTTTGCCCCTTCAACTCACAGCCGATAGTCCTCCAACGGGTCAGCCGTCGCACCAGCGCCGCTACGGAACCCCCACCCGAGGGTGTCGCAGCCAAGCGCCCATTCCACGACATCCAATGGGTCGTCGCCGCGAGTCAACCGTTGGTCTTCCTCGCGCACCAGGCCGAGTACGCCTTGCAGGTCTTCACCGGCACGCTGGCGACGGGCGCTGGCGATTGCGGCGCCGGCATGGGCGATGCGCGCGTTGAGCCGTTCGATGACCTGCTGTTTGTCACGCACCACCCCGACCAGAAATTCTGTCACCCGCGAAGAGTCGCTCCAGCGTTCACGCAATGCCCGAATTCGCTGCTCGATCGCAATCTGTTCGAGACGGCCGTCGCTGATGCTGTACTCGACAAAGATGCCATTGACCAGCACGACGAACAGGGTGAGTGACCGCACCGCGCTATCCGAGCGTCCGTAGACCAGGTTGCCGGCCGCAGCGATATCCAGTTCATCAAAGTACACCCACACGCCGGGCCTGGCGCCGTCGATGCAATCACCCAGCCGATAGGCGCTGAGACTGCAGTCGAAACGTTTGGTCTGCACCTCGCGTTCCGTCCCATCAAGGTCGATGTAGAGCGAATCGAACATTCCCATTTCCGATTTCCACCAAAGATCAAACGCGGGTTTCCGGTGGGTTCAGACTGCCGCCTGCCCGCCCGGCCCAATCTCGGGCGAACTGCCAGGCGGTGCGCCCGCTGCGGGAGCCGCGCCGCAGGGCCCATTGCAGCGCAGCTTGTTCGACCGGCGCCCACGCCGCCGGGGCTGTCCCCAGGCGCACGCACCAATGGCGGACCAGGATCAGGTACTGGGCCTGGGAGAAAGGATGGAAGCTGACCCAAAGCCCGAACCGGTCGGAGAGCGAGATTTTCTCCTCCACCGCCTCGCCCTGGTGTAATTCACCGTCGACCATGTGCGCGTCGCGGTTCTCCGACTGGAACTCGGGCATCAGATGGCGGCGGTTGGAGGTGGCATAGATCAGCAGGTTGTCCGGGGTGGCGTTGATCGATCCTTCCAGCGCGGCCTTGAGCGCCTTGTAACCGGGCTCGCCGGCCTCGAAGGAGAGGTCATCGCAGAAGAGGATGAAGCGCTCCGGACGCTCGCGCACCAGATCCAGGATGTCGGGCAGGTCTTTGAGGTCTTCTTTGTCCACCTCGATCAACCGCAGGCCCCGATCCTTATAGGCGTTGTAAACGGCCTTGATCAGCGACGATTTTCCGGTCCCGCGCGCGCCCCACAGCAGCAGGTTGTTGGCGCCATACCCGGCGATGAACTGGCGGGTATTGCGTTCGATCTCGGCCTTCTGGCGATCGAGACACAGCAGGTCCGCCGGATCCAGCCGGTGTGGCGCGTACAGGGCCTCCAGTTGGCCGCGACCGTTGCGAATGCGCCAGCGGAAGGCCGTGGCCGCCCAATCAGTCGGACGCGGCGGCTCGGGCAACAGACGTTCCAGACGATCGAGTAAGGCGTCGAAGCGGGCGCTCAGGTGTGCTGGGGCGATCATTGACGGATTCATCTGCATAGCGCTGTTATCCACTCTGCTACCGGCCCCGGGACTATCCCGCGTTTCCCAGACTGCGATGCAGTCGCAGGTCATCCAGCGTCACCGCCGGGCCAACCCCGTAGCCTTGTGCGAAATCCACTCCCAGATCGCGCAGGATCTCGACGACCGCGGGTGTTTCGGCCCATTCAGCGATGGTCTGGAGCTGGAGCACATGGGCGACATGATTGATGGACTCGACGACGGCCCGATCCACCGGGTCATTGGCCAGATTACGCACGAAGCTCCCGTCGATTTTGATGTAACGTACCGGAAGTGACTTGACATAAGTGTAAGAAGCGAAGCCGGTACCGAAATCATCGACGGCGAATGAACTGCCCAAATCACACAGGCTTTGCATAAAGGCACGGGCCCTGCCCAGATCCGAAACGGCATTGGTCTCGGTGACTTCGAAACAGATCGCCTGATAGGGCACCCGGTAGTCGCTGAACTGACGCTTGAGATAGGGGAGGAATCCCTCATCGACCAGGGTGGTGGCGGAGAGATTCACCGCGAGCATGAACTGCTTGGGGTGGTGCTCGTGCCAGGCCCGCAGCTGCTCGGCCTGGCGCCCGAGCACATGGGCCAAAATCCAGCGGTCCACCGCCGGCATCAGGACATAGCGCTCGGCGGCCGGGATGAAATGGTTCGGGGCCACCGAACGGCCTTGATCGTCCTGCATCCGCACCAGGATTTCATAGTGCATCGAGGCGTCCGCGACCTGCAACGGCTTAATCGGTTGCGCCATCACGCGAAAGCGGTTTTCGTCCAGCGCACGCCCGATGGTCGAGATAAGGGCCACGTCACCCAGCCGGCGAATGGCGTTGACGTCTTCCGGGCTGAAGAGATGCAGCCGATCCCCGCCGCGCGTCTTCGCAACCTGGCAGGCAATATCCGCCCGCCCTAACGCACTGAGCGCACCTTCCGCTGGCGCGAAGTTGACGAGTCCGATACTGACCGACACATCAAAGGTCCGTTCCCGCCAGGTAAAGGGAAAGCTGCGTACGGTACGCACCAGATCCACGCAGACGCACTCGGCACTCGCCACCGCCTCGCCCACGAACAGAGCAGCAAATTCGTCGCCGCCCAGCCGCGCCAGGGCGGCGGCGGCGCCGAGCTTAGTAGAAATGATCTGGCCAAGCTGTTTGAGCAGTTTGTCACCCGCGGCATGTCCGCAGGTGCCATTGATGAGCTTGAAGTGATCCAAATCGATCAGACAGAGCGCGTGCGGCTGCGCCGCGCGCTCCGGGTCGGCAACCGCTGCACCGATCAGTCGTTCCAGCGCGCGCCGATTGTTGAGGCCGGTGAGGGTATCGTGATTCTCGAGATAATCGATCTGCGCCTCCGCGCGTTCGCTCTCGGCCAAATCCTCGGCCAGGATCATCAGCCAGGACGCGCCGTCCAGGGTCAAATTGCGCAACAGTAGCCGTAGCGGAAACGCCTCGCCGCCCCGACGCAGACCGCTGCAATGACGCACGTGCGGGCCCGCCGCGTTCTTCCCCATGATCGCCTCGGTCTCGGCGGTGATCGCAAAACGCGGAATCAAGACCTGGACCGGGAGCGACGAGGCTTCGTCACTCAGACGTCCGAACAGCATCTCCGCGGCCGGATTCAGCAACCGCACGCGTAGTTCCGCGTCTGCCAGGATCACCCCTTGGCTCATCGCACCAAGGACGGCGCGCAGGGTCTCGCCAGCCGCTCGCAGATCGATACCGTCAGCGCGCGCGGCGCGGGCGACAGCGCGCCCCCGCACCATGAGCAGCAGAGCAAACAAGCCCGCGACCGCCACCAGGGCGACTATCAGCGCCAGGTGACCGCCCCCCGCGACCATCCGTTCGGCAGCGGAGCCGCCGCAATACCAGAGCAACCCGGCGGCAATCAGGGCACCGGCGGCTCCCGCCGACAGCGCGATGAGCCACAGATCCATTGTTGCCTGCCACGGACCGGAACGTCCGTGACCCTGACGGTGGGGCAGGGAGCGTCCCAACCGGGCACTCGGGGCAGGTGGCGTCGCCATCGCGTCCTCAGGCGGAGAGCCGCCGGTATTTGATGCGATGCGGTTGGTCCGCGTCGGTGCCCAGACGACGATGGCGGTCGGCCTCGTAGTCGGCGTAGTTACCCTCGAACCAGGTCGCCTGAGAGTCCCCTTCAAAGGCGAGGATGTGCGTGGCGATCCGATCCAGGAACCAGCGATCATGGCTGATGACCACCGCGCAGCCGGGGAAGGTCAGCAACGCCTCCTCCAGAGCGCGCAGGGTTTCCACGTCCAGGTCGTTGGTCGGCTCGTCGAGCAGGAGCAGGTTGCCGCCGCTCTTGAGCAATTTGGCCAGATGGACCCGGTTGCGCTCGCCGCCGGACAGGTCGCCAATGCGCTTCTGCTGATCCGACCCCTTGAAGTTGAAGCGCCCGCAATAGGCCCGCGAGGGCATCTCATAGCGACCCACGATGATCGTATCCAGGCCATCGGCGATCTCTTCCCAGACGGTCTTGCTGTCGTCCAGGGCATCCCGACTCTGGTCCACGCAGGCGACCTGCACGGTCTCGCCGATGCGTAAGGTTCCGGCATCCGGGTGTTCCTGCCCGTTGATGATGCGGAACAGGGTGGTCTTGCCCGCGCCGTTGGGGCCGATGATGCCGACGATGCCGCCCTTGGGCAGGCTGAACGACAGATTCTCGTAGAGCAGGTTATCCCCAAAGGCTTTCTTGAGGCCCGCGGCCTCGATCACCAGGTCGCCGAGCCGCGGACCCGGCGGGATGTAGATCTCGTTGGTTTCGTTGCGGGCCTGGAACTCGGCTGACTGCAACTCATCGAAGCGCGCCAGCCGCGCCTTGCTCTTGGCATGGCGCCCCTTGGGGTTGGCGCGCACCCATTCCAGCTCCTGCTTCATGGTCTTGACGCGGGCGGCCTCGGTCTTCTCCTCCAGCTCCAGCCGCCGCTCCTTCTGATCCAACCAGGAGGAGTAATTGCCCTCCCAGGGGATACCGTAACCGCGGTCCAGCTCCAGAATCCAACCCGCGACGTTATCCAGAAAGTAGCGGTCATGGGTGACGGCAACCACGGTACCGGGGTACTCGTGGAGGAAGCGCTCCAGCCAAGCGACGGACTCCGCGTCCAGATGGTTGGTCGGTTCGTCCAGGAGCAGCATGTCCGGCTTGGAGAGCAGCAGCCGACACAGGGCAACCCGCCGCCGTTCGCCGCCGGAGAGGGTGGCGACGGCGGCATCCCAGGGCGGCAGGCGCAGGGCCTCGGCAGCCACCTCCAGGGTACGGTCCAGATTGTGGCCGTCGGTCACCTCAATCAGGTGTTCGAGTTCCGCCTGCTCCTTGGCGAGTGCATCGAAGTCCGCCTCCGCCTCGGCATAAGCGGCATAGACGGCGTCGAGCCGGGTCAGTGCGTCCTTGATGTGCCCGAGCGCCCCTTCGACGTTACCGCGAACGTCTTTGGTGGCGTCCAGGTGGGGCTCCTGGGGAAGAAAGCCGACCTTGATACCGGGTTGGGGCCGCGCCTCGCCCTCGATCTCGGTGTCGAGCCCGGCCATGATGCGCAGCAGCGTGGATTTACCCGAGCCGTTCAGACCCAGAACGCCGATCTTGGCCCCAGGGAAAAAGGACAGCGAGATGTCGCGCAGGATCACGCGTTTGGGCGGCACGACCTTGCCGACCCGATTCATGGTGTAGATGTATTGAGCCATGGCTTGCCCGCGTTAAAGACCGGATACTTGGGGGAGACGGTGATGGTCGCGTCGCGGTGGACCGCCCGGAACCCGGGCTAGCGTCCGCGATCGAGATGCGCATTGTGGGGCGCGGCTTGGGAAATGTCCAAACTCGGGGGTCGATGTCGCCGCAACCGACGCTGCGCCGCGACCGCCGCAACGGTGTCGGATACGCGATTGACTGCCGTCCTTTACTACATGATGTTCCGGCAATCGCCTAGAATCGCGACAACAGCAGGATAAAGACCGCCTATGCCTCCCTACCCCATCCCCGTCATCGGCTTCGTCGCACCCAGCGGCAGCGGTAAGACCACCCTGCTGCGACAACTGGTCCCGCTCCTGAAGCGGCGCGGCTGGCGCCTGGGTTATCTCAAGCACGCACACCACACCTTCGACCTGGATCGCCCGGGCAAGGACAGCTTTGAGGTCCGTGCCGCGGGCGCCGATCAGGTCCTGCTGGCATCCACGCGGCGCTGGGCGCTGCAGGTGGAAAACCCTGTCCCAGGCGCGGATCCCGACCTGGGCGAACTGCTGGCCCGCTTCGCGTGCGACCACTTGGATTTGGTGCTGGCGGAGGGCTTCAAGTACGCCGATTACCCCAAGATCGAGGTCCATCGTGCCGCCGTCGGCGAGCCGCCGCTCTACCCGCGTGATCCGGCCATCATCGCTGTCGTGACGGACGCCGACCTGCCAACGGCTGACCACCCGCCGCGCCTGTCCCTGGAAAATCCGGACGCGGTCGCGGATTTCATCGTCGCCTGGTGTGCACTTCAGGGCTCGGCGCTCAGATAAGCGATCCAACCGGCATCCGGCTCCCCGGACTCGACCGGCTCGAAACGGCCATCCGGACGCCCCTGTGCATCCCACCCCTGCCAGTAGACGAGCACCCGTGAAAATCCCGCCTCAGCCAACAGGTCCCGGATCTCCGGCAGTGACCACAGACGCCAGTCATAGCTGAAGGCGCGTTCCAGGCGGGACCCATCCGCGAAAGCAAAATGAATATGGCAGACCAGACGGCCGCTGATCGGATCGTAGTGGGCCTGCTCCCACTGGTAGCGCACCGGACCCAGTTCGGGGTCCTCGAGCTGGCGCTCCTCGATGATCAGTCGATAGGCGTCATAGCCCCCATAGGCGTCGAGAAAGAAGACGCCATCAGGCGCCAGGGCCGCGCGCACACGTTCAAAATAGGCCCGCAGCGCGGCCCGACCGCACAGCAGCCAGTAGCTGAAATTCATAGCCAGCACCAAGTCGAGGGGGCGGGTGGCGACACGCATCACGTCTTGCTCCAGCAACTCGACCCGGACGCGCTGCGCTTGCGGCAGTGCCGCCAGGTTGTGGCGGCGTCCCCACTCCAAGACGTCCGGATCCAGGTCCACCCCGACGGCTCGATTGGTCTTACGCCGCCTGACCCACTCGCAACACACCGCGGCTGTTCCGCAAAAATCCTCTCTGAGCCAGCGGGCACTGCGTCCGCGCAGCAACCGGTAGGTACGGTCGACGAAATCAACCTCCACACGCGGGTTCTGCACCGCGCGCTCGTAGAGACGGTGTCGATCCGCCAGCACGGCGGCGGTCGGGCGAACAACAGGGCGGCTGGGTACCATGATCGTAGGACCGGTCTGGAGGACGATGAACAGGGCGCGACCGCACTGCGCGGAAGAGAAATCAATCAGTGGATTGAAAGAGCACGACTATTGCTGTATCTTCTGCGGCTCGCGAGCGTGTCGGAAAACTGATCGTCCGCCTGCCGCAGGCTGGATGGTGCAGGCAAACGTGCGCGAAACATCCCCGGAGAGGTGTCCGAGCGGCTTAAGGAGCACGCCTGGAAAGTGTGTATAGGTTAACAGCCTATCGAGGGTTCGAATCCCTCCCTCTCCGCCAATCATCGAAAATTAAATCAGCGGCACCCTGAGCGCGCGCCGGTACTCCAGCGGAGCATCAGCACGACCCTGGACGGCATGCTACAGCGATTGGGTGCGCCCCGTGGCGGCGGCCGGTGGTGATGGACGCCGGGATCGCGACGGCACAGACAGCATTCGTTGGCTGCCGACCCAGGATGGCCGCGACCTGATGGTCAGCCGCGAGCGCCAGCGGCAGTTCGATGCTGCCGACGGCCGGTAGCGATCCGGCGGATGATCGTAAACCAATGTTATCTGGGGTGCTAAGCTTGGGCTAGGCACGGCTTGGCGCAGCCAGATAAGCCAGCGTCTGCATCTCAAGCAGACGGCTTCGTACCCGCTCAAAAGGGAAGTCAATGAACCCACCCGGATACAAATCGGCGATCGGCGCTTCAGCGGCCATCACCAGTTTGACCCGACGATCATAGAACTCATCGATCAGGTGCACGAAACGCCTGGCGGATGCTTCGTGTCTGGGACCAAAGACCGGCAGACCAGAAATCAATACAGTGTGAAAAAGCTTTGCGATTTCAATGTAGTCGGCGACTGATCGCGGTGTTGCGCAAAGGTCGTAAAAAGCAAACCAGGCAACATCAGGGCCTACCCGACGCACCGGGAAGATCCGGCCGTTGACACTGAAATCCTGATCGAGCGCCCCATGCCCACCGGTCAGATGATCAAAATGCTCCGCAAGTCTCGCCTCGCCCTCGCCGCCGACGAAATAGACCCCGCCCTGCGTCAACTCCCGCAGCCGATAATCGACAGCGCCGTTGAGCTCGAAAACCTGTGTGTGCGCTTTCAGCAAAGTGATCGCCGGCAAGAACAACTGCCGCTGTAAGCCATTGAGATAGAGGGCATCCGGCTGAGTGTTCGACGTCGCCACCAAGGTGACACCGCGCGCGAACAGCGCGCGTAACAGCCGATGCAGGATCATGGCATCGGCGATGTCGGTCACCACGAACTCATCCAGACATAAAATCCGCACCGCGCGCCGCCACTGATCGGCGATCACCTCCAGCGGGTCCGGCTGGCTCGGCAGCCGGGACATCGCATCGTGAACATCGCGCATAAAATGGTGAAAATGGATCCGGCGTGCCCCGGCGACCTCCAAGGAATCACAAAACCAGTCCATCAGGTAGGTCTTGCCGCGCCCGACTCCACCCCATAAGTAGAGTCCGGTGAGCGAGGGCTTGCTGGAAGTCGGCCGTGCGATCAATCGGTCCAGGAGACCACGCCGCGGCGCTTCCTCCGGCGCACCAGCCAAACGCACCTTGAGATCATGCAGTAACTCGTAGGCCTCCTGCTGAACCTCGTCCAAGGGGTGGAACCCATCAATATTGCAGGGAAAAGAAGACATCGGCATGATCGGATGACCCGTGAATCTGTTATCGGAAACACTATAATTGCCATTATTGCCAATCTACTCACAGGTCGGTAGATCGTCACCGAGCGGTGGACTGAACACCGGGTCCCAGCGAAGATCGCGCACCTGATGCCCGTCAATCGCCCGATCGACAGCGCCTGTGCCGCGGCCAACGGAGTGACAAGCACCGCACTTTGAAATATGGTATGCAGCCTGTCGTGCTGAATTCAGCGCCCACCCATTCTTAAGAGTACCTTTCGGATGCTCAATAAACTCAAGCGTTTCACAACCTCCCTTTTGCCCGTCGACGAAAATCGGCGGGGCGACTGCAACCGTTGCGGCGCCTGCTGCAAACTTCCCTATCCGTGCCCGTTCCTGCGTTTCGACCACCAGGGGCTGAGCAGTTGTGCCGTCTATCATGTCCGACCGCCGAGTTGCCGGAAATACCCTCGGACCGCATCCGAGAATTTAACGCAGGAACAGTGCGGGTTTTATTTCGTCACGGCTGAGGACCTCGACCAGGATCTGCCCCGGCTTGAACCCGCGGCAAACCCTCAGTGAGTCCGGGTGCCGCCAAGCGAAGCACCAGGGCACGGACTGCCATGACCCGCAGTCCATGCCACACCCCAGGTGGTCCGAGGCAGGCTCGTCGCCGCATGCGTGGGCCTTCGCGCGCTGCCCACGGTTTGCGGCTCAGAGCCTCGTAAACCAGTTCGCCGCCCTGACCAGGCCGCCGAGCGGCAAACGTCGACCGGCAAGCACTGTACCCGCAGCGCGGCGTCGATCACCCGCGACATCCAGGCAAACGCCTGGCGGATTATCGATTGTCGGCACCCCATCGCGTGCATAGCGGCGAGTCAAACCGGCAAGGCCGATCGTGATCGCGATGAGCATATAATAGTAATCGAACATTGAAAGCCCCAGAAATAGCCCGCTCGTTGCGTAGCCGATGAGGCTTACGTAAATCATTGATGCCAAATCGCGCATCCAATCCAAGGCGGGGTTCGATTTGGCGAATCGTATCACTTGGTTCAAGGTCACCAGCGCTCCGAACCCGATCCCCAGAAAGGTGAAAAGGCCGACGAAACCATGCTCGCCCAAAGCCTCGAAATAAATGCTGTGTACATCAAGAACATTCTGCGGATTGGGCGCATAGAGCGCATAGGTCTCCCGGTTGAACATATTAGCGCCGCCGCCCACCAGCGGATGATCGAGTGCCACATGCCACGCCGTCCACCACGCATTGATTCGACCTTGCGCCGAGGCATCCTGCTGGTACGCCTGCATCGAATCCATACGGCTGTACCAACTCTCCGGCATCGTCATCAGGCCCAGCGGTATAGCGAATACGAACAACAACAGCAGACCCGCCTTGTTGCGGCTCTTCACCGCCAGATAGAGCGTCATTGCCAGCATGCCAACCAACGCACCGCGCGATTGCGTTCCGAAAATCGCCATTAGCGTCAGCACCATGATGACCAGCATTCCCAACCTGATCCACCGACTCGCGCTGACGAGCTGAAGATACCGTATCATCGGTACCGTCATCACCAGCGCAATCCCGATCTCGTTGTTCCCGGAGATAAAGCTCCCCGGCGGACCATTGACGTGATTTACCCCACCGCCGAGCACTGTGAAAATGCCACCCTTCACGCCATAGAAACCCAATGATAGGACGATGACCCAAACCAGGGCATCAATGCGCTCCCGCGTCGTCAAGAGGGCGATCATCAGAAACGTCAGGAGCAGAATCCTCCAGGTTCTGTCCCATTCCTCCCAGGCGGCTGCCGGATAAAACGCCGTCAAGGTGGTGACGAACCACCAGAACCACCAAAAAGCCAGCAGCCAGGTCAATGGGAGCGTGGATAGTGGCTTCACCTCCCTGGCGATCAACAACGACAGTATGAGCGTCACCGCGACAATCTGCGCGAAGGGCATTTCGGTCGCAAAACCCCAGCCCAAACGATGCGGATTCATCAGACTGAGCCAGCTCCAGACCAGAATCCCGAAGAACGGTTTGCGCAGGATCAGAGGTACACAGGCGAATACCATCAGCGTGACGATATAATCGCGCATCAGGCCGTACCCACCTTGCTGAGAACGTAACGAAACTTTCCGGAACGCTCCGCGGGAATCCCATCCACGACCTCGACCTCAATCCGCACTCCCGATCCGAGACGACATTTCAGCCCGGTAACGATGGCATCGGCCCCGGCCGGAGTATAAGCCGGACCCGCCTCGATCAGCACCCGGGTTCGCGTCAGACTCTCTTGGATGATCCGAAAACGCTCGATGCCGCCGACATCGCGGATCACATAGATCAACGCCAACCCGTGCATCACCGTGCCGTCTTGCGCCACCACGAAGTCGGTGGTCCGCCCCTGGACCTCACGCAAGACCGGCAATCCTCGACCGCAAGGGCAGTCCGGCGGACCCAAGATCCCGATGTCGCCCGTCCGATAGCGAATGAAAGGAAAGTCTCCGGTAGCAAAGTGGGTGACCACGATCTCGCCCGCCTGCCCCTCGGGCAGGACCCGACCCCGCGGATCCACGATCTCGACCAGCAGGTCCTCCGCGGTAATGTGCAGGCCGCCCCGCGGACACTGATGGGCAATGAAACCGGCGTCACGACCACCGTAGCCATTCGCAACCGGACAGCCGAAGGTTCTCTCGATCACCGAGCGCTGATCCTCATAGAGGCGCTCGGCGGTCACGAAGGCGACCCGGATGCCCAGGTCGTCCAGCCGCTGACCGCTGCGCTGGGCGTGCCGCGCGATCAGGGCGAGCGCCGAGGGATAGCCAAATAGCATCCGCGGGCGACGGCCGCGAATCTCTCGGATGAAACGATTCAGATTCCCGGTCGACATCGCAAACGCGGGGAGTAGGTGTGTGCGCAATAACCGATCTCGCCATTCGCGGATCCGATTTTGTGCGGACAATTCGAGCGGCGAACCCCAGATAACGATCTCCGGGTCACCGATATCCACTCCCCACCAACGGGTCGCGCGCCACTTGGCCGCGACGTCATGACTGATGCGTTCGCGACCGACGAAAAAGACGAGCGGTTCGCCCGAAGACCCGCCCGTATTGAGGCGGGTCAAACGACCGGCATCCCGCGCCTTGAGCGCGTCGCGCTGGGCGCAGACGTCCGCCTTAGTGAGAAAAGGAAAGGCCTCAATGTCCGCCAGCGTTGCGATACTGTCGGCGGTGATACCGCGCGCGGCCATCATATGACGATAATAGGGCACCTGGCGATAGGCGCGTTCGAGCAGCATGCGTAATCGGTGCAACCTGAGTGCCGCGAGCTGCTCCGGCCCCCACCATTGGCTTGCTTCCAGCCCAATGCGCGCGGCGACGCTGGCATGGCCCTTCACTTGCTCATGCAGCGGGAAAAGGAACTTACTGACGATACGTGTGTAAACATCGGCCACCGCGGCACTCCCGAGTGAATATCGCACCATCCGGACACGGACGTCCGGGGCGCCCCCCCAGCCATCATGAACCATCAGGCAAGAGCGGCGGCGGAATTCAACCGCCCATAAACGGAGCGATAGCGCGTAGCGATCAGATGCCACTGACGCTCGGACTCCACGTACACCCGCGCCCGGCGGCGTTGAGCATCCCACTCATCGCGTCGAGTGAAAAGTTGCGGAATCGCGCCGACCAAGGCATCGATACTGCCCGCACGGAATAGCGAGCCGGTATCCCCATCGCGTATCAGCTCACGATGACCGCCGACATCCGACGCCATGACAAGTTTACCCTGAGCCATCGCCTCGAGAGGCTTCAGCGGTGTCACCAGTTCAGTCAAACGCATCGGCATCCGTGGATACAGAACGCAATCGACCAGACTGTAGTAGCGGTGGACTTGTGCGTGCGCTACTCGCCCCGCAAAGATCAGATGCCGCTCCACGCCGAGATCACCCACCAAACGCCTCAAATCTTCCTCCTGCGGCCCTCCGCCGACCAGCAACAGTCTCACCTGGGGAAACTCGGCGATGATTCGCGGCAAGGCACGCAAGGCCAGGGACAGCCCTTCATAAGCATAGAACGAACCGAGATAACCAAGCACGGTTGCCCCGCCGACTTGCAACTCGGCAGCCAACGCCTCATCACGTGGCAGCCCGTACTGAAAGTGAGCCAGATCCACTGCATTTGGAATTACCGTAACCTTCGATGCGGCGATGCCGCGCGCGACGATATCCGTGAGCAACCCGTCGCAAATACAAGTGATCGCGTCACAATGACGAAAGACCCAGGTCTCCAGATGCCTGGACAAACGATAACGCAACCCCCACTCCATACTCGTGCCGTGATCCGCGGCAGCGTCCTCCCAGAAAGCGCGACACTCATACACGACCGGTAAGCCACAGCGGCGACCGGCACAAATGGCAGCGATGCCATTCAAACTTGGCGAGTGTGCATGCAACAGATCGGGGCGTTCCAACGCGATGACTTCCATGAGGCGCCGCTCCAGCCCGCTGACAATGGCCAACTGGTTAAACACCGGAACTCTCGCGACCGTCCGGGCGCCGAGGGAGGTGCGATAGAAACGCAGGCTATCCACCTGCTCGACCGCAGCCTGCGCACCGGCATGCTTGGCGGAAGTCACCTGGACCGTTTCCCAGCCAAGCGCACGCTGCTGCTCCAGAATCGCCCCAGTGCGAAAGACGTAACCGCTATGCAGTGGGAGCGAATGATCGAGGACGTGCAGAATCTTCACGCGGCGGGTTCCCCCGCGACGCTGGCTTTGTCCTCGACGTTCCAGCGAAGAAAGGCTTCAAACATTAGTAAGCTCCACCGGGACACACGCTAGTCCTTGGCCTCTGACTGATGGTGCTCCACAAAAAGAATCGAATAACGCCGATCGAATAGACCATGATCCGCGAGCATTGGACTGAAAGCAGCGTCGCACCCACGCGCGCGCGACGAACCTTGAAACCAACTGGCGAACGGTACCCCAAATCCGGCTACACATGCAATCCCCACTGATCGGGTCCGCGGCGTACCTGACGATGATTCATCCACACGAGCAGTTGGCGCCACAGGTCGCGACGCTCTTGGCGAAGGAAGATCCCGGCTACACCACACATCGGGTCGCCACACTCACCAACGTGCTATTTCATTTTCTGTCCGGTCGACCCTCTGCCCCAGTACCTCGTCATACAACGACAAGTACGCATCGACACACGATTCCCAATCAAATCGCTGCGTCACCTCAGCCCGCGCCGCGGCGCCACAGCACATTCGACGGACTTCATCCGTAATGAAATCGTACATCGCGGAGGCCAACGCCCCGATATCCCCTGCGGACACCAAGACGCCGGTTCGACCCTGCATCACCAGTTCAGGATTGCCGCCAACCCGTGTCGCAATGACGGGAAGTCCGGTCGCCATGGCCTCCAGAATCGTATTCGAAATTCCCTCACCGAGCGAAGGCAACACGAACAGATCGAACTGCCGCATCAAATCAGCAACATCGCTACGGTCACCGGTGAACCAAACCGCGTGGGATACACCACAGGCCGCCGCTTGCTGCTCCAACGCATGGCGCAGCTCCCCCTCTCCGACGATGACCAAGCGCAGACGGGATGCCAAGTCCCGGTTCCGACCCACCAAGTCGGCGAACGCCAACAGCAGAGTGCGCTGATCCTTGACTGCTACCAGTCGCCCGACAGTCCCAATCACCAGCGCCCCATCAGACAGGAATCCGGGCGGTCCAAAATCGGTACGCGCCCCCCCGGTCGGTGAAAACTGATCGGGGTCGACGCCGTTGTAAATCTGCCTGATGCGCATCGGCGGAACCCTGACGCTGGACTCAAGCCACTCTGCGAGATCCCTGCTGACCGCGATATAACGCTGCACGATCGGGCGAATGAGCCGACGCAGGACATTGTACTTGACACTTTTTCCTTCAAGGTCGAAGACATCGCGGCCGTGTTCCCCGTGAACCCGTCTTACACCAGGCAAAAAGAACGCGGGGATCTGCGCCTCGAGCGTAGCGAGATTACGCGTATGGACGATCGCCGGGCGTAAGACCCGGAGTGCCGACCAGAGGCGAACATACACTGCAAAACTGTGCCCTGCGGGGCACCGCAACGCGACAATCGGCACGTCGTGCCGAACCAACCGCGACGCGAACAACCCCGCGTCGGTAAGACAGAGGATCGCGTGCCGATAGCGCTCAGACGGGGTACGATTGATAATGTTCACGAGTCCGTTCTCCAGCCCACCAGTGCCGAAACGATACACGACGTGAACGATTCGTGGTGACTTGCAGCCACCCTCAATCATGGCGACGCGGTGATCGCACGTGCAATCTCCGCCTCCAGCGATGGCAACATCACCGCCAGAAATCCCTCGAGCGCGGCTGCCGCCTCGTCCTCATTGATAGCATAAGGTGCAGCCACGGCGATCAAAGCCCCGGCGCGCTGCCCTCCCCACAGCCGATAGGCCGCCTCGATCAGCTTGGCTCGATAGGGGCTGCTGGTGCTTACATCGCCAATACGATACCAACTCCATACCAATAGATGGTCGCCATCGTGCCGTGACGCGATACGGCTCTGATTTACGGTGAACGGCCCGGTCGGAAGGCGAATCACGCGTCTCGATATCTCCTTGTCGCTCCACTGTTGATCCCGTGTCGAGACCATCTGATTAGCGGAACTCACCAACTCTGCGCCTTGCCGCTGAGAACGAAAGATACCGAGATAGACACCGACCGCCCCTGGAACTCCACGATAAAAAACATAGATCTCACCGTCAGGAGCCACGACTCGCGGGCGCCATGTCCAGAGACCCTCCGACGCATGCTGCCAATCGCCGGCGACTGCCGGAACCTGTAGGGCAACCGCTCGCGCGGAAGGAGCTGAGGCCCGTTCCAATCCCCATAGCAGACTCGGCCAGACTCCCGCGACCAACATCACGGCGACTCCCACGCTGCCAACGCCACGCCCAATGCTCCCGCCATTCAATCCCGCGGGGACCTCACCCGCTGGATCACGCCACATCGAACCAAACCAGAACATAAAGGCTATGACGACGCCGAAAAACACCCAGCCATAGATCAGGTGATCGACACCGGTTGCCAGTTGCATATTGCTCAGATGTCCGATCATCACAATCAGATAGGCACGCAGCCCATTGGCAAACACCGGCACCACCACGGAGAACAGCACAAACACCAGACGCTTCCACAGGAACCTGAAGTTCAGATAGGCGAACAACATCCCAAGGGTCACCGACGCGAGCAGGTAACGAACCCCGCTGCATTCTTCGACAACTGACCAGTCACCGCTCGGCAGTGAGAAAAAGGTTCCGTCGCGATACACTGGTATCCCGGTAAAGCGTAGCAGACCAACAGTAAAGTCCGCCGTAAAATTCATCAACGGATAAGTGAGCGCTTCGCCCACCGGAACGGCAAGCAGCAGGAACCCGAGCGGGAACGCCAGATAGCGCGTGACCGGCGTGCCAACCATCGACCAAATGGCGAGGAGCAACAGGAAAATGAAGCCATATTGCTGAATCACCAGCACATCCGTCACGCTCCCGAGAAGCCACACCCCGCCAACTGGAAGCATCAACAGCGTTGGCACCAGCGTCGGCTGCGGTACCGCGTCGACGAGACCCGCCCGTTTCTCCCATATCAGCCACAGGCTGATGGGAAGGACAATGGCGCCGTGCGCATAGGTATCCGATCGCAGCCAGATCGACACCAGCGACGACAACGTTGGGAAAAACAGCCAGACCAATACGAGCAGGACAATGGCGAGCCCGGGCAACACGGATGACCAGCCGACCCGGCGTAAAATAGCTTTCTCGCTTACAGATTCCATTACGTATTTACTCGTCGCACAGCGGAACGAGAAGCACAGGTAGAGCCGCCGGGGCCTTGATCACTGTTCCGGCTGGCGCCTCATTTTCTGAAATCCAAAGCTCGCGCCTTGGCGCCTGCCATCCAAAGCTGAATCCTTGAACTCCGGCTCCGGGCCGCCGAGACCTTACCCAAGGCGGCCCCCGGATCAATGCAGCAGCTGCCGCACCAGCTCAGCCGGGGGTCGTGTCAGCGCTCCCCGAGAACTAACGCGACCATCTTCTGCGCGGACTCGGCCCAGCCATAATGCGCTTCAACGAGACGCCGTGCAGCAGGACCTTGTTTCAGTGCGCAACCGCTCAACACCGCCACGATCTCACCCGCGTATGCTGCCGGCTCGTCCGCAACCAATAGATCACGTCCCGGGACCGCCGCGATCCCTTCGAGTCCCTTCGATGTCACCACCACCGGGCGACCCATTGCCATCCCTTCCAACACCTTGTTCTGGACACCGCGCGCGATCCGCATCGGCGCAACGACCGCTGCGGCATGTTGCAGATAGGGCCGGACATCGGCAACCCGTCCGGTCACCAGGATATCCTCGCTACGCAGCCGCAGGACCTCCGGAATCGGTTTCGCCCCGACGATAACAAAAAGCGCTCGCGGCCTCTTCTCTTTGACCCGGGGCCAGACCTCGCGCACAAACCATAGCACCGCGTCGATATTCGTCCAGTAATCCATGACCCCCGTAAACACCACCGGCTCACTCAACACCGGATACGGCGACACGCGATCCGTCCCGGCGTCAAAATAAGATGTATCAACTCCGTTCCTGATCGCTTGAACGCGCTCGGCAACATCGCCAACATAACTCCGAAATAAAGCAGCCTCATGATCCGATACAAACACGCTGGCGTCGAACACATGGGCCAACCGTGACTCCGATGCGGCCAGTCGCTTCGCCTCGCGCCGAAAGATCAGGGCCGCCGGTCCGCGCTTACGGTGCGCATACTGGCTCCACTTATCGGAATCCACATCCACGAAATCAATGACCCGCCGCACCGCAGACCAACTGCTATTCTCCGCGTACTGGGCCATTGCCGACGAAAAGACCAACACGTATTTTATCCCGTGCGAGATACGGCAGGCCAGTGCCCACCGCCGCATCCGCGCATCCCGGTAATAGGGGATAGTTAATGCGGTACCGCTGAAAAGACCAGTCAGACTCCTGAACGTCGCACCGTTTCTGGGCAACGGAAGAAACAGTGATGACGCACAGCGCTCCCGCAACTGTGGAACATAAGCCCAATCCGCCGGGTCATCAATGAACGTGCCAAGATGAACATGAAAATGTTTGAGCAGCTCCTGAAGCCAGCGGTACGAGCGAATCTTGTCGCCTTTGTCCGGCGGATAGGGAATCCGATGGCAGAGAAACAGCAGGTGGGGTAGGCACTGATCCATGTTCCTGCTCGAGCGCTGACTTAACCAAGATGACGTGCAAGCATTGGACCGACCCGGTTGGCGATCGATAACGGCAACCTCTTCCAGGTCGCGATCAAGAGCCGATAGCGCGGGTTAGTCGGATTGTTTTCCGGAATCGAAAGCGATCTGACCAGATAATACTCGTAGTGAAGTGGCTGCGGAACGAAGCCCCAGTTCTTCTTGAAATGATAAGGGCCTGTTCCGACCTTGCTGCGGCCGTAATCGAACACCCGAACACCTTGCGCCGCGGCACGTTTCATCAGATCCCAGTACATGAAGTCATTGCCTTTAACTAACCGCGCGGCCGGTCGGCTACCGCCGTAGTAGGGCAGCACTTCGTCGCGAAAATAGAAGCTCAGCACCGCAGCGACATCCCGACCCGCAGCCGTGACGACGGACAGTTCCGTATTGTCACGAAACTCGTCGATCAGCGTGGAGAAGAACTTTCTGGAATAGACCGGCGTACCGAGATTACGAACGCTTTCGGAATAGATCCGGTAGAATCGTTCCAAGTCTTCCGTCACGCATGCCGCGAGTCCGGCAGTGATCGCCTTGCGAACCATCGCGCGCTGCTTACGCGGAATCGACTTGAAGTTTTCTGCATCGCCTTCGCCGAGAGACCGCCGAAACGTCACGTACAGGTTCTGCGTGGGCCACCCTGGGCATACCGCTTCCCGGTTACGCATCTCCAGCGCGTCGACACCCAGCCGCCTTGCCAAGCTCATTGACTCCAGCGTAAGTGCCTGTCTTGCTTCCTCACTCACGGCGGCAATCCCACCATAGACACAACCAGGTGTTGAAATGAGTGCGTGCCCGAATAGCCGGCTACGCACCTCGGCGAGCGGTAGGATACCCTCGATCCCCCCATTGCGCTCCGCCAGCAAATACCGGCAGCGCTGGCCAAGCCCCTCGGTGATGACCCGAGCCCAACCGGCCCGATGGAAAAACGTTGCTTGCGCACAGTGTGCTACAAACGCGTCCCAGCGCGCCTGATCGGAGGGCAAATACCGCCTCACCCGCAGCCCACCGGCGACAGTCGTGTCGATCGGTTTCTCGAACACTACCCGCGCCCCCCCTCAGTCAGGAAGATCTCATCCATCCGCCCCCAGCAGAAGTCCCGCAGCAACGAGTCGACGCGAGCCTCCATGCGATGTAAATTCAAATAATGCCGCACCCGAGTCTTCGCTCGCAAATGCCGCTGCCGTGGTTGATCCGGATCAATTTCCCAGGGATGAAAATAGAAAACGCAGCTTTGCCGGTCAAGTCGGTTGACTCGCCGCATCGCCCAACGCGAAAAAGCATAAGGAAATAATCGAAAGTAGCCGCCGCCGCCACATGGCAACTTTTGGCCACCAATGTCGAGCGTCGTTATCGGAATTTCCAGAAACGACGAATCGCTACGCGGCTTGAACTGAAACCGGGGTCCACCTGGCATGCCGTAAATGTCATGGCGGATCGGATAAATGCTCGAAGAGTAATGGTATCCCGCTTCTTCCAAGACTTTCAAGGCCCAAAGGTTTCGCTCGCCGATCGAATAGCTCGCGGCACGATAGCCAAGCACCGAGCATCCACCGGTATCCTCCAAGACGGATTTCGTACGGGTCACATCCGCGCGGAACTCGGACCGACTCTGCTCCGTTACCCGGACGTGCTCCCAACCATGGCTGGCAAGTTCATGTCCCTCGGTGACGATACGCCTGACCATCGCGGGATAGCGGGCAGCGATCCAGCCCAGCGTAAAAAAAGTGCCCTTCACGTCATGCTGTGAAAAAAGCCCGAGAATACGATCAACACAACCTTCGACGCGGTGCGGCACCCGATCCCAGTTCGCCCGACTGATATGCCGCTCGAAAGCAGTCACCTGAAAGTAGTCTTCCACATCAACTGTCATCGCATTCACGTGGGTCAACGCATCGACGCCGGCTCGGTCCGCCACGGGGATCAGCCGCGGCGAACCCACGGGACAAAGAACGACGTCATTCAAATCCCACCCCCCGTCACCTGCCGTAGTGGACCCAGCTGCGACACGCGGTCGCCGGACTTGACGCTGTTAAGCCGTGGCACACGAGTACAGATTGCGCTAAGAGTACGGTCCTGCTTCGCATCGCAGCCCTCGGATCGTCCGGATACGATGAAACACTCGGCGTGAGGCACAAGATTTCCGTCAATCGAGGTCATCATAGGCATCGAGGTCAAGCTGCAACAATACTGCTTTTCGCAATAGCTTGCGCTCCCGCGTGACGATCGCACGAATCCGAACAACCTCCTCTTCCAAGGCCAGCAGCCGAGCCGACAGATCGTCCGGTTCCCGCGGCTGCGCAGGCACGTTGCGACCGGACTCCGGACCGGCCAACGCCGTGTCAACACAGAGACTCCCGCCCCCAACGGACCGCCCGACCTCCTGCCGCAGTTCATCAGCGACGACACGGACATCATCCGTGGTCAACTCAAGCTTGTTTTCGATGAATCCATACAGCAGCAGCCGATCACAAAAAGTATTGATGCGCCGCGGTACGCCGTCCGTCTCAGCGTGTATCAAAGCGAACACAGCGGCGGCAAAAGTCGGCTTCCCGGACCACCCGACACAATTCAGCCGAAACTCGATGTACGCTTGAGTCTCTTCGCCGGACAGCGGATCGAGATGATAAGCGGCAATAATCCGCTGCCTAAGTTGCTCCATGCTCGGCAGTTGCAGGGTCTGACGTAGACTATCTTGTCCCAACAAGAAATTCTGGAAAAGCGAGTGCCCGTCAATTTGGAAATTCGCAAGCATCCGCAATTCCTCAAGCGATCTCGCGGGAAGGTTCTGCGCCTCGTCGACAACCAGTAGGACGCGACGGCCCTCGGCGAATCGCGCTCTTGCGACTTGCTCGAGGTTATCCAGCAACGTCGCCTTGTTAAAACCTTCATGCGCTAAACCGAAGGACGCGCACACCATACGAAGCACATCCTCGGGCTCCACTTGGGTTGTTACCAACTGGGCGGCCATTACCTGGTAGGCATCGAGTTCGCCGAACAACGCCCGCAACAGCATCGTCTTTCCGGTTCCAATACCGCCGGTAATGACGACAAATCCCTCACCTTGTTCCAAACCGTAGCGCAAGTACGCCAAGGCCCGGTGGTGAACCCGGCTGTCGAAAAAGAATCGATGATCGGGTGTCAATTGAAACGGCTTACCGGAGAGACAATAAAATGCTTCGTACATTCCGTTTCACAAACCCCAGTTCATGGTCAACCACAACCCATTCTCATCAAAGCTCTGGTCCGCGGTGTCCGCGCTCCGCTGATTATAGAAATAACGAATATTCCCTGATACCCGACGATTCACCTGATAACTCAACGCACCCCAAACTTTGAACTGATCGAAATCGCCCGCGCCGACAGCGAACTGATTATATTGCCAATATTGCGCGCCGACTTCCGCCTGGGTGCGTCGGGACAAGGCCCGATTGAAAAAGACACTGCCCTGCAGATCCTCCACCCGGATACCGGAATTTTGATAGTCCCAGCGATTCTGGTTAACCGACAGATAACCGGTAGTTCGGCCAAATCGCTGCGTGATCCCGGCGAGCGCCTGATACTGAACAAAAACACCAGCGACGAGCGGCGGATTCGCGACTGAACCGGACAACGTCTGCTCCGCACTCGGACTGGTGATCGGGTCACCGAAAGAGTCCTCAAAATAGACGACTGGGGTATCAAGCAACGCGGTACGAGCGTTCGACACCACGACCTCATAGCTCATCGTGACCACTGTTTTCTTATGCCGGTGGTTGACACTGGCAAAATAATCCGCTCCAAAGTACCGCCAGCCATAGCCAAGCCCGATTGACGTATTCCGGGACGGCGACCATAACGGCGTGACCCGCCAGCGCCAACCGCCAGGCTCGGACAGGGACTCGTACTGACCCCACTCATATCCGACGAGACCCTGGACACTCCACTGTGTACCGACCGGGTAAGTCAGGGTTCCCGTGACATTCGAAACTCCGTCGTTGTCGTTGTCGCCGTCGCTGTCGCTGTCGCTGTCGTTGCTGAAGATATTGCTGAATGCTGCAACATCCCAAGGAACACGTGAGAAATAGTCACCGCTCGCGATCGTCAAATAACTCTGCGACCCCGTGGAACCCTCGTTCCGCGCGCCTTCGGCAGTCTTCGCGGCAAACACGTAGTTGAGCCCCGGCGCGAACCGCACTGTCGCAACATTCGCCCGCAACAATGGAAACTGAACGATCGGCGCCACTGCAACCGTAGCGGTCTGCGCAAAGGCATCGGGATTCCCGAGCGCATCGAACCCGGCGCGCTGCATCGTCGGATCGACGAGGTTCTGATTTGCGTTCGCCGACAACTGCAACGAGAGATACTCCTTGATGATGGTCACGCTTGCATCGGCCTGTAGTACGTGGAATACACGGTTCAGATCAGAATTTCCACCTGAATAAAACAGCGCGCTGGGGCCATAATACCAGCGATAGGACGAACGGCTGCCGCTGCGACCACCCGTGATATTCGGCATCAGCTGATAGATCATGGCCGGCTCCGGGCGCTGCGTCGTCAGGAAAAGATTGTCGGTAAAAACCAGCCTCGACAACACACCGGCCGATGCGACAATCGGCTCGGCCGCGCCGTTCCGCGCGGTCAGGATCGCCAGCACAAGCACAATCCGCGGCAACGAAGACGCCCTAACGAACCGCCTCGCCAAACGCCATTGGCTATTTCGTCGCGGCGTCGGCATCGCCGTAAGCGCCATAGCTGTAGCCATATCCGTAGCCGTAGCCATATCCGTACTGATTGGAAAACAGGCCGGCCTTGCATTTATTCAAAACGAGAAAGACATTATCCGTTGTTTCGAAATGCGCCAGCGTTTCTTTGACAATACCCTGGGTGGTGCTGTCCTGCTCCACAACAATCACGACCTGCCCCATTAGTGACGCCAGAACGCTCGCTTCGGTTGTTTCCAAGACCGGCGGGGAATCGAATAAGACAATACGATCCGGATAGCGCGATGCGACCTCGGAAAGCAGTCGACGCATGCTTCCGCTGGCCAGCAACTCGGTTGAGCGCTTGTGCGTTATTCCTGCCGGAAGCACGGTCAACTTAGGAATATCGGTCTTCAGGAGCACCTGCGCGAGATCAATCGTTTCATCGACAAGTCGGTCAATCAAGCCTGGACGATCACGAACATCCAGGCGCCATGAGAGCCCCGGCCTGGCGACATCCGCGTCAATCAGCAGCACCGTGCTGTCCATCTCCATGGTAATGGAAATAGCCAGGTTCAGGGAGGTAAACGTCTTGCCTTCGCCTTGAACGGAACTGGTGACCATGATCAGGTTCGGATATTTGACACCATCAGGCGTCTTCTCGAATGCGTTCACGAGCAGCGGACGCTTGATAATGCGGAACTCCTCGGCCGTGCGGGAGCGGCCGCCCTCCGGGGCCAGCAGGAAATGCTGATCGAGGCTGGTCAGAGAAATATCGGGATGCACCACTTTGCTCGGCGGCACATGGATTTTGCTCTGCGCCGCGGGCGCTTCAAGGCTTTCATCCACGATCGTGCCGACGGCCGCGTTGCCGCCTTTCGCCACGGGCGCATCCGGCGAGAGCGCTTGACGTGTAGCGGACAGTCGTTCGCCGGCTCGTTCAATCGTACTCATCTGAATCTCGTTACATCGCCATTGCGCAACCGACGGCACATTGCAGCACACACCAAAATGGTCAGACCGTGATTGAAGCACCCCTGACCCATGATTTCGCACAATTTCACTGAATTGAACTAAAAAGGCAATCGCGACATAATGTCGATGCGCCAGTGGAAGATCGCCAGCACTCCGGCAAAGACGAGAATAAGAAAAAAGAACGTGGTGCCGAAGATGATATTTTCCCAGCGCCTCTTCCGGCGCTCCGCGGCGGTCCAGACCAGGTTCAGACTGCCAAGCACCTGCAGTCCGGTAACTTCGGACAACTGCCTACGATCACCAAACACTGGCCACAGCATTGAAAGAAGGTAGGCCAGACCGATCCCGGCAGTGGTCGCTCCGACAAAGACCGCTGACCCGATCAGGACCCGGTCAGGGGCACTTGGTTCACTGGGGACCTTCGGGGGGTCGAGGGTTCGGAATTTCACGGTGTCCACGCTCGTGTCGACCTCGCGTGTGAGGCGCGCTTTTTCGATCCGCTCCAGAAGTTGACTGTGGTTGGATTTAAGAATCGCATAGTCACGATTCAACTGTTGCTGCTCTGACTCCACCTGAAGCACTTGGTCGACTGATGCCTGATACTGCTCAATCTCAGCGGTCAGATTGTCGACGAGTGCCTGCTGGGATACGATATCGGATTCCGCATCTGAGAGTCGCAACCGCAGTTGCTGGTAGATCGGATTACCCGACAGTGATTTCACTACTGTATTCCGATCCTGCTTTGACAAAAACAGCGCCTTTTCTTTCTCCCGCTGGGAGCTTAGCCGTTCAATCGCGGTCTTCATGGCAACGATGTCGGGATGCACGTCGGTGTAGCGCAGCAGGAGTTCATCGAGCTGCTTCTGCATCTCGCGAATGCGCTGGTCAAAATCCGCCAGATGGGCCTTCAGTTCGTCCGCAATGTACTCGGCATAATCGGCGCTTTCGGACCCCTCCTCTTCGACGATTGCAAGCTGATCACCAAGTTGATCGCGGCGGCGCGTCGCGGAACTGACGCCGTCTTGCGCGCGCTTGAGCGAGGCGCGGGCGGCCTGCAGTCGAGTATAGTAAGATCCGCGATCGGAAAGGATGTCGAGATTGCGCATCCTGAACTCTTTCATCTTGCGCTCACCATCGACCAAGCGCCGTTCGTAGTCTTTGGCTTCGCGCTGCAGGAAGCGCTCGGCGGAATCCTGATCCTGACGCGATGAGCCCAGGTTGGATTCGACGAAGATCGTGAGCATCGACTGTACGACCCGCTTCGCGAGGTTCGGCGTGCGGTCCTCGAACGAAATGATGTAGATATTGTCGCCCTGGCGCGCCAGGCTGACGCGTTCTTTCAATTCCTTCACCAAATCGTCCATCTTCTGCGGGGTCTTCGCGCGCAAGTCCATATCGGTCATGCGCGCGAGTTTCTCCATGTTGTCGCGGCTGAACAGCACATTGGTCATCATGGTCACCCGACGGCTGTCGCTGGTCTGAATCGCCAAGCCGCTCAGCAGCGGCGTCAACACGGAGTCGGTATCGACATAGACACGCGCCTGTGCGATGAATTCGTCAGGTAGGCTTGCGGTGTAGAACCAACCGATCGGGCTGGCAATCAGCGCCACGGCAAGGGCCGACCAGCGGTGGCGCCAGACACCGGATAGGTATTGAATCGCGAGACGCAGCAAGTCTTGCATGGCAACAACGTGCAGGCGCGCTACGAACTAGAACCAGGACTCGGGAATGATGAGGATATCGCCCGGCTGCATGTCGACATTCGCCGAAAGATCAGCGGTTTTCGTCAGGTCGTCCAGGCGTACCGTGTAGTGCTTCTTCTCGCCCTTTTCAAACCGCATCAGCACGGCCCGGTTCCCGGCTGCGAACTGTGTCGTCCCTCCCACTTGAATCATGAGATCAAGCAGCGTCATCCCGTCGATATAACGCAATGCCGTGGGATGAGCGGCCTCGCCCAGTACACGAATTTGCTCTGGAAATACGCCCTGAAACCCTTGGACGATGACAGTGACCAAAGGGTCGCGCAGATAGACCGACAACGCCTCCTCCAAGTCGCGGGCAAGTTCGGTCGGCGTCTTGCCGGAGGCAGGAATATCCTCCAGCAAAGGCGCGGAGATGAAACCATCAGGCCGCACGGGCACGGTGGTACTGACCTCGGGATACCGCCACACAAAGATCTGCACCGAGTCGCCGGGACCGATCTTGTATTTACTGGCCGACCGAAGCTCGTACGTCGCCTCCGGAAGCGATGGGAATTTCGGTGTAGAGCAACCGACCGAACAGGACGCCAGCAACACGCTCAGGAGAATGTCACAATGCCGCACTCGTCTCTTGCTCCCTACAATTCAGGCAGTTTGGCACGTCGTCGATCGCTTCGCTTCGTCACTGGGCGTGAACATCGGCGGGTCCTTGTGTACCCGCCGGCGGCGGTCCGCTCGGCCGGGTCGTCAGGACGCGGCGCCCGTCGCGGCCGAGCTGCACTGATCGTTCTTGTCTTGTCTTGCAGTGATTCCTCCTCGGATTATCGCACAGGGTGACCCGTCCGACACCGAATTCTCGATCGCGACCGTCGCCGACGCTCATGCGCCGTTGTAGACCGTCGCGTGAAGGTGGTCCAGTGCCGCGAGATCGACATAGTTCGCCCCACCCAAGTCGCCGCGCCGGACGACCGTGGCGGCATCCGGCCCGCCGAGACTCTCCACCACCAACGGGGCGGCATCGAAAGACTGATTCGCGGTGTAAGCGTTAAGGGTCACCAGGAGGGCCTTCAGACCTGCGGCCAGCGCAGCGCGCATGCCATTGTCGGAGTCCTCCACCGCGACACAATCTCGTGCCACCAGACCCAATTGCGCCAAGGCGAGCGTAAAAATGTCGGGCGCCGGCTTCTTGTGCGGGACCACATCCCCCGCCGCGATGACCTCAAACCAGTTGGGCAGCCCCGGCTCGCCGCAATGGCGGAGCAACTCGATCACGTTTTCGGGGGTCGTGGTGGTCGCAATCGCCAAGCGGATGCCGGCCTCGCGGGCCTCGCGCAGCAACCGCAGGACGCCGGGGCGCAGTGGGATGGCTCCCGTTTCAAGCAAGGCCAGATAGTGGCGCGTCTTGGCACTGTGCAGGGCCGCGATAAAGGCGTCCGGGTTCACCGACGATTCCAGCCGGATCCCTTCCTGTTCGATGTAGTAGCGGATCCGCTCCTTACCGCCGGTGACCCCCAGCAAGGCCCCGTAGCGCGCGACATCCCAGTGCCAGGCCAGTCCGGCCTCGGCGAAGGCGGCGTTGAAGGCGAGGCGGTGACCGTCGCGCTCGGTATCAGCCAGGGTCCCATCCACGTCGAAAATGATTGCCTTGAATCGGTACACGCCTCACCTGCCTCGCGCTGTCGCATCAATCTGAGTGCAGTAAGAGTACCCCAGCGACCGACGACACGCACCCCTGATGCACCATGTCATCGGTCGGGTCCGGCATGAGATGCCGCCTGATTGCGCCGCCTGAAAATGCCAAATGGGTTGCCCCGGACGCCGCGATCTGGTATTCAAGGGCGTTTTTCGTGACCATGTCCAAGGATGGGGCTGGGAAAACGGTCGCGGATCACCCCACTGCGAGCCTGCGGGAGCACGTTCATGGCCGAGACAGTCACTAACCAAGAGCCCAAAGCGTTCGGTTTCGAACCTTACAACGCCGCCAGCGATGAGGAGTACATGAGCCCGGCGCAGGAGGAGCACTTCCGCCTGATTCTGCTGGCGTGGAAGCAGTCTCTGATGGAGGAGGTCGACCGGACCGTCCACCACATGCAGGACGAGGCGACCAACTTCCCCGATCCTAACGACCGCGCCACCCAGGAGTCCGAGTTCAGTCTCGAACTGCGTACCCGCGACCGCGAACGCAAGCTGATCAAGAAGATCGACGAGGCCATGGCGCGCATCACCGAGCACGAGTACGGCTACTGCGAAGCCTGCGGAGTCGAGATCGGAGTGCGCCGCCTGGAAGCGCGCCCGACGGCAACGCTCTGCATCGACTGCAAGACGCTCGACGAGATTCGGGAAAAGCAGCGCGGCTGAAGGCTCCCGATCCTTTGATGGCGGCGGGCGTCGGCCACCCGCCTTATCGGGGGCGCTTCGCGCCCTCGCCGACCGGCGCACTGCATTTCGGCTCACTCATCGCCGCGCTCGCCGGTTACGCGGACGCCCGCGCCCACGCCGGTGAATGGCTGGTCCGCGTAGAGGACCTGGATCGGACCCGTGAGGTCCCAGGGGCCGCCGACGCCATCCTCCGCACCTTGGCCGCCTGCGGATTCCGCTGGGATGGGCCGCCGGTCTACCAGAGCCGCCGCACGCACGCGTACGCCACCGCACTCGACCAACTGACCGAGCGAGGACTCACCTATCCCTGCACCTGCTCCCGCACCGAGATTGCCCGGCTGGCGCGCGACGGCAGTGAGGGTCCGATCTATCCCGGTACCTGCCGCGGCGGACTCCCGCCGGGACGCCTGGCTCGTTCCATCCGGCTGCGGACCTACCCCGGCGACATCCGGTTCCATGACCGCATCCAGGGCGATCAATGTCAGGATGTCGCCGCGGCCGTCGGTGACTTCGTGCTGCGCCGCGCCGACGGTATCCACGCCTACCAACTGGCCGTGGTGGTGGACGATGCCTGGCAGGGCATCGATCAGGTGGTGCGCGGGGCGGATCTGCTGGCATCGACGCCCCGGCAGTTGTTGCTGCAACAGTCGCTCGGCCTGCCGCATCCAACCTACGCCCATGTCCCGCTGGCGGTCGATCGCGCCGGCCGCAAACTCAGCAAATCATTGGCAGCAGCGCCCGTCGATCCGGCGGATCCCCTGCCCGCCCTGTTGCGCGCCTGGGCCTGGTTAGGACAGTGTCCGCCGCCCGCGGGGTGCGCGTTGAGCGGATTCTGGGCATATGCAATCCGCACCTGGTCTTGTGCACGGGTGCCCGCCATCGCGTACGCTTGCATCGATCCTGACGCTTCGGCGAATATCGGCACCTGACTGTGTGGAAGCCGATCCGAGGATCCCTCGAGCGATCACCGTAACATCCTATAACGGATCGCGAAGAATTTTCGCCTGCCTTCCAAAGAGCGCGGACGGAAGCATAGCAGGGCGATGTTACGGTCGGTGCGACGCGAAAGGCGGGCGAACAGACGAGCGAGTTGGTATAGGATTTTACAGAAAATCGCCCCGGGTCACCTTCCGGCAATCTCGCGGCGCTACGATTCGCAGGCCCAAAACCACAAAAGAGGACACCTCCATGGCCGCTCAACCGCCCGTCGTATCGCAGCAGCAAGCCCCCCTGTCCGCCGCGATGCTGAGCCGGATCGACGCCTACTGGCGTGCCTGCAACTACCTGGCCGCGGGGATGATCTACCTGAAAGACAACGCCCTGCTGCGCGAGCCGCTGCAGGAAGCGCATATCAAGAGCCGATTGTTGGGCCACTGGGGCGCGAGTCCGGGCCTGTCCTTCATGTATATCCATGTCAATCGGATCATCCGTGAACAGGATCAGGAGGCGATCTTCCTGGCCGGGCCCGGTCATGGCGCCCCCGGCGTGCTGGCGCCGGTCTACCTGGAAGGAACCTACTCCGAGATCTACCCCAACAAGAGCGAGGATGAGGAGGGGCTGCAAGCCTTCTTCAAGCAGTTCTCGTTTCCGGGCGGCATCGGCTCGCACTGCACGCCGGAGACCCCCGGCTCCATCCACGAGGGCGGCGAGCTTGGTTATTCCATCTCTCATGCCTTCGGCGCCGCATTCGATAATCCCAATCTGCTGGTGGTCGCGGCGGTGGGCGACGGCGAATCCGAGACGGGGCCGCTGGCGACTTCCTGGCACTCCAGCAAGTTCCTCAATCCCATCCGCGATGGGGCAGTATTGCCGATCCTGCATTTGAACGGCTACAAGATCAATAACCCGACCCTGCTGGCACGCATTCCCAACGCCGAGCTTGAAAGCCTGATGCGCGGCTACGGTTGGGTCCCGCATTTCGTGGAAGGCGATGACCCCCAGGAGATGCACCAGAAAATGGCCGCCACCCTGGACGCCTGTATGGCCGAGATCCAGCGTATCCAGCAGACCGCGCGCACCAGCGGCGAGGCCACGCGGGGCCACTGGCCGATGATCGTCCTGCGCAGTCCCAAGGGCTGGACCGGCCCCAAGACGGTGGACGGCAAGAAAGTGGAAGGCTTCTGGCGCTCCCATCAGGTGCCCCTGTCGGGGATGCACAACAACCCGGAGCACCTGAAACAGCTCGAAGACTGGCTGAAGAGCTACCAGCCCGAGGAACTGTTCGACGCCGCGGGCCGCCTCATCCCCGAACTCAAGGAATTGGCCCCCAAGGGCAACCGGCGCATGAGCGCCAACCCGCACGCCAATGGCGGTATCCTGCGCCGGGCGCTGCGCATGCCGGACTTTCGCGACTACGCCGTGGACCCGAGCACCCCAGGCACCACCCGCGCATTCAACACCAAGCCCTTGGGCGCGATGCTGCGCGACATCATGGCCGAGAATATGCGCAACTTCCGCGTCTTCGGCCCGGACGAGAACGCGTCCAACAAACTCGACGCCGTCTATGAGGTCAGCAAGAAAACCTGGCTCTGCGACTATCTTCCGGAAGATGCCGACGGCAGCGAGCTGTCCCCCGACGGGCGGGTCATGGAGATGCTCTCCGAGCACACCCTGGAAGGCTGGTACGAGGGCTATCTGCTGACCGGGCGGCATGGCTTCTTCGCCACCTACGAAGCCTTTGTCCATGTCATCGACAGCATGTACAACCAGCACGCCAAATGGCTGGCCATCTGTAACGAGATCCCCTGGCGGGCACCGGTCTCATCACTCAACCTGCTGATTACCTCCACCGTCTGGCGCCAGGACCACAACGGCTTCACCCATCAGGACCCGGGCTTCCTGGACGTGGTGGTCAACAAGAGTCCCAAGGTCACCCGCATCTATCTCCCGCCGGACGTCAACTGCCTGCTCTCCACCGCCGATCACTGCCTGCGCAGCATGAACAACATCAATGTGATCGTGTGCGACAAGCAAAGCCATCTGCAGTACTTGAGCATGGATGAAGCCATCAAGCACTGCACCAAGGGTCTGGGCATCTGGGACTGGGCCAGCAATGACGAAGGGGTGGAGCCGGACGTGGTGATGGTCGGCTGCGGCGACATCCCCACCAAGGAAGCCCTGGCGGCCACGGCGATGCTGCGCGAGGCCTTTGCCGACATCAGGATCCGCTTCGTCAACGTGGTGGACCTGTTCCGCATCCAGCCCGACACCGAGCACCCGCATGGGCTCTCACACAACGACTTCGACTCTATCTTCACCAAAGACAAGCCGATCATCTTCAATTTCCACGGCTATCCCTGGCTGATCCATCGCCTGGCCTACCGGCGCACCAATCACGCCAACCTGCACGTGCGCGGCTACAAGGAGAAGGGCAATATCAACACCCCGCTGGAGCTGGCGATCAGCAACGAGATCGACCGCTTCAGCCTCGCCATCGATGTCATCAACCGGGTGCCGCGACTCCAGGCCACCGGCGCCCACGCCAAGGAGCGCTTCCGCGACATGCAGATCGAAGCGCGCGCCTACGCCTTTGAACACGGCATCGACAAGCCGGAGTTCGATGACTGGACCTGGCCGCTCTGATCACACCCAAACCCTGAACCGTCCACCGCGCGGAGCCGCACCGGCTCCGCTCACCATTCACGCCCGATTCCCCGCCGAGACACCCATGAGTACCGCACAGACGCCCGCAGCTCCGGTCGCCTCCCAGACCCGCGAGCGCACCCGTACCGGCATGTCCAAGGAGGCACTGAAGCAGGCCTTCATCGACAACCTGTTCTATGTGCAGGGGCGCTTCCGCGATGTGGCCACACCCAACGACCTCTACATGGCCGCCGCCTACACGGTGCGCGACCGTCTGCTGGAGCGTTGGCTCAAGTGCGCGCAGGACTACAAGGACACCGCGGCACGCACCGTCTGTTACCTGTCTGCCGAGTTCCTGCTGGGTCCCCACCTGGCCAACAACCTGTTGAACCTGGGCATCACCGAGGCCGCGCAAGCCGCCGGGGTGGAACTGGAGCTGGATTTTGCGCAGATCATGGCGACCGAGGAGGAACCCGGACTCGGGAACGGCGGTCTGGGGCGGCTCGCCGCCTGCTATATGGACTCTTTGAGCACGGTCCAGATCCCGGCGATCGGCTACGGCATCCGTTACGAGTTCGGCATCTTCGATCAGGAAATCGAGAACGGCTGGCAAGTGGAGAAGAGCGACACCTGGCTCAAGAACGGCAACCCCTGGGAGATCCCGCGCTACAAGCTGCGCTTCCCGGTCAAATTCGGCGGCCACACCGAACAGTATCACGACGAGCACGGCGCGCTGCGCGTGCGCTGGGCCGCGGACCTGGAAGTCAATGGCGTTGCCTATGACACCCCGATCCTCGGCTATGGGGTGGGCAATGTCAGCCTGCTGCGTCTATGGAAATCCGAGGCCCCCGAGTCGTTCGATTTCCAGGCGTTCAACGTCGGTGATTATTACGGTGCGGTCCACGCCAAGATCGAGGCCGAAACCCTCTCCAAGGTCCTGTACCCGAATGACGAGCCCGCGGCGGGCAAGGAACTGCGCCTCAAGCAGCAATATTTTTTCGTCTCCTGTTCACTCCAGGACATGATACGACTGCATCTGCATACGGTCGGCAGCCTCGACAGCTTTGCCGAGAAGTTCGTCGCCCAGCTCAATGACACCCACCCGGCGCTCGCGGTGGCGGAACTCATGCGGCTCCTGGTGGACGAGCATGGCATGGGTTGGGATCAGGCCTGGGACATCACTCACCGGACCTTCTGCTACACCAACCACACCCTGCTGCCCGAAGCACTGGAGACCTGGTCGGTGCGGCTATTCGAGAAGATCCTGCCGCGCCATCTGGAGATCATCTACGAAATCAATCGCCGCTTCCTGGACGAGGTGCGCATCCGCTTCCTCGGCGACGAGGACCGCGTGACCCGGATGTCACTGATCAGCGAGGATGGCGGACGACGGGTGCGCATGGCGCATCTGGCGGTGGTGGGAGCGCGCGCCGTCAATGGAGTGGCTGAACTCCATTCGAATCTGGTCAAGACCACCCTCCTCAAGGACTTCTACGAACTCTGGCCGGAGCGCTTCCATAACGTCACCAATGGCGTCACCCCCCGCCGGTTCATCGCGGTGAGCAACCCGCGCCTGGCTAAACTCATCACCGAGACCTGCGGCGACGACCGCTGGCTGCGCGATCTGAGCTGTCTGCGCCAATTGGAACCCTATGCCGACGATGCCGAATTCAGAGCGCGCTGGCGCGCGGTGAAGACCGCGGCCAAACACGACCTGGCCCGCTGGCTGGAGCAGCACGCCTGGGTCAAGGTGGATCCGCAGAGCCTGTTCGACGTCCAGGCCAAGCGCCTGCACGAGTACAAGCGCCAGCATCTGAACCTGCTGCACATCGTCAGCCTCTATCAGCACATCAAGCAGGACCCCAACCAGCGCGTGGTCCCACGCACCTGCATCTTCGGCGGCAAGGCCGCGCCCGGCTATTACATGGCCAAGTTGATGATCAAATTGATCAACGCGGTCGGTGAGGTGATCAATCACGACCCCCAGGTCAACGGCACCCTGCGCGTCGCCTTCATGCCCAATTTCAGCGTGCAGAACGGCCAGCGGCTCTATCCGGCCGCCGACCTCTCGGAGCAAATCTCACTCGCCGGCAAGGAGGCCTCCGGCACCGGAAATATGAAATTCTCGATGAACGGCGCACTCACCATCGGCACCCTGGACGGCGCCAATGTGGAGATCCGCGAGGAAGTGGGACCGGAGAACTTTTTCCTGTTCGGCATGACAGCCGATGAGGTGCATCAGCGCCAAGTCGGAGGCTATCGTCCTTGGGAGATTTATCAAGGCGATGCTGAACTCAAATCAGTCATCGACCTGATCAACTCCGGACTGTTCTCGCATGGCGACCCCACCCTGTTCCGCCCGCTGACCGATCATCTGATCAACCAGGACCCCTTCATGGTGCTGGCCGACTACCGCGCTTACGTCGACTGCCAGGCGCGTGTCGGCACGGCGTGGGCAGATCAGGGCCAGTGGGACCGCATGTCCATCCTCAATGTCGCGCGGATGGGCAAATTCTCATCGGATCGGGCGATTCGCGAATACGCGGAGCATATCTGGCAGGTCGAGGCGAAACCGGTGGCGTGCTGATCCCCGGCAGCGAGACTCAGGTGTCGGCCGACTGAGGCCGTGCACCCTCAATCCGGTCATTGCTCACACCACGACACAAAGAACAGGAAGAACAACAATGCGTAGGGTGCGGTGAGGCACGAACCGCACCACATCGCGGCTGGGGCGGTGCGGTCCGTTCCGCACCCGACGGCCCATTCGTCGGGACGCGATAGTACACGAACGCACCATTATGCTATGGTCCGCCCGCGCTTTCGCAACCCTCCCCACCAGAAGGAAACTGACCTGTTGTTCAAACTGTTCCGACGCCACCCGAGACCACGCGGCCAACGTGCGGCTTTTTTTCTGTTCTGTTTCATACTGACACTGAGTCTGGCCCTAGGCCTGGCCGCGGCCAGGCTGACGCCGGCCGGCGATGCGGCGCCGACAACCGCTGCCGCCCTGCGCGCGCAGGTGGCCGCCACGGGCTGGGTGACGGTGCGGGTGGACCTCCGTGCGCCGGAGTCGGCCGCGGGGGCAGGGAGCGCCGTAGCGGCGGAGGACCTGGAGCAGACGGTGCAGGACCTGCTGTTTTCCTTGCCCGCCGGGTCCTATGACGCGGTCGAGCGCGCCGCCGGTTCCGCCAGCCTGACGCTGCGGGTCGATGCTGACGGGTTGGATGCACTGCTGGGCTCTCCCTGGGCGGCGAGCGTTGCGGCGGCTGGCACTCCGGAGATGCGCTGGTTTTCTGTACAGCCTGGCCATCAAGCCCGACGGCAGCCTCTGGGCCTGGGGATTCAACCATTATGGCCAGCTCGGCGACGGCACCATCACCGCTCGCCCAACGCCGGTCCGGGTCCTGACCGACGTAGCGGCCGTGTCAGGGGGGGTTTCTTCACACCCTGGCTATCAAAACCGACGGCAGCCTGTGGGCCTGGGGCGCCAACTGGTACGGCCAGCTCGGCGACCGCACCACCACCGGTCGCCAGCGTCCAGTCCCGGTGGCCGGGTTCGGGGGATCATTCGCCTACGACGCCGACTTCACCGTCACCAACGTCACCCTGAACCCGAGCGCCCCACTCGCCGACGGCACCTTCAACGCCGCGATCACCGTGAAAAATGGCGGCACCCAGGCCGGGAGCCCAAGGCTGCTGCGCTTCTGGGCCAACCAGCACGAGACTCAAGGCTGCGCTGCTCCAGGAGACGCTGAGATCAGCCTGGAAACCCTGGCCGCGGGCGCCACCCAGACGGTGCGCATCACCCTGCCGGCCGGCACCGCCGGGTATCGGACCCTGTGGGCTTTCATCGACAGCCAGTGCGAGACCCAGGAACCCGATGAGAGCAACAACCAGTTCAGCCAGGGCTACCGGGTCTTCGCCCAGGCACTGCCGGACTTCACGGTCACCGCCATCGACCTGACGCCCAACCGTCCCACCGCCGACGGCACCTTCAGCGCCGCCGTAACGGTGCAGAACCGCGGCACCGCCGCGGGCGAAGCCGGCCCGCTCGCGCTCTGGGTCGATCAGCCGGGCGTCTCCGCCTGCGGCGCCGCGGGCGACGCCGCGCTGCCCGTGGGCACCCTGGCCGCCGGAGCCAGCCGCACCCTGACACTGGACGGCCTCCCCGCCGGGACGGCGGCCGCCAAGTCACTGCGCGCCTACATCAATCATACCTGCGTCAATGCGGAGACCCACAACGGCAACAACCAACGGGTGAAGCCCTACACCGTCGTGCCCTGAACCGCCCGTCGACGGTCGCTCGCACCACGACACGCTGCTCACGCAGACCTCAAGGCGCTGAGTCGGTCGCGCCGGTCACCCGCGCGGTGACCGGCCAGCCGGGCTCACGAGACGGCCCATTCGCCTAGCAGCCTGTCGGACTTAGCCCCTAGGATTAGGGTATGAGTCAACATCAAGGCTTTTTGTTGCTCCACAATCTAACGTAAGGTGATTTCCGCGAAAAATCCAACCCGTAGGAGCCCGCTTGCGGGCGACGGGTGGGGCACATGACGCGATTCCGGCAGGTCACGTCGCCCGCAAGCGGGCTCCTACGGAGCTTGATTCTTGATAGCGTCTTATTCGGAAATCGCCTAAAGTCCAACAGGCTGCTAGTTAATCATTCCCACGCAGAGAACATCCGCAAGTTTTTCGAACTGATCCGACCTCAACCGCCGCCGCACGCGCAGCGCGCGCACGTGGCCGCCGCGGGCTGGGTGACCTTGCGGGTGGCGCTGCGTGCGCCAGCGGCGGCGGAGGACTTGGAGCAGACGGCGCAGGACCTGTTGTTCGCCTTGCCGACCGGGTCCTATGACACCGTCGCGCGCGCCGCCGGTTCCGCCAGCCTGACCGTGCGGGTCGATGCCGTCAGGCTGGATGCGCTGCTGGGCTCGCCCTGAGCGGCGAGCGTTGCCGCGGCCTACAATTCGGAGATGCAGCGACTGGCTGTCGGCTGGTATCACAGCCTGGCCATCAAGACCGACGGCAGTCTCTGGGCCTGGGGATACAACGCGTGGGGCCAGCTCGGCGACGGCACCACCACCGATCGCTGGACGCCGGTCCGGGTCCTGACCGGGGTCGCGGCCGTGTCAGCCGGCGCCGACCACACCGTGGCCCGCAAGACCGACGGCAGCCTCTGGGCCTGGGGCGCCAACTGGTACGGCCAGCTCGGCGATGGCACCACCACGAACCACCTGAGTCCCGTGCCGGTGGCCGGGCTTGGGGGATCGCCCATCTCCGACGCCGACTTCACCGTCACCAACATCACCCTGAACCCGAGCGCCCGACTCGCCGGCGGCACCTTCAGCGCCGCCGTGACGGTGAAGAACCGCGGCACCGCCGCGGGTGAGGCCGGCACGCTCGCGCTCTGGGTCGATCAGCCGGGCGTCCCCGCCTGCGACGCCGCGGGCGGCGCCGCGGTCCCCGTCGGCACCCTGGCCGCCGGAGCCAACCGCACCCTGACGCTGGACGGTCTCCCCGCCGGGGCCGACGCCGCCAAGTCACTGCGCGCCTTCATCGACCACACCTGCGTCAGCGCGGAGGCCTACGACGGCAACAATCAATGGGTGAAGCCCTACAACGTCGTGCCCTGAACCGCCATCCGGCGGTCGCTCGCGCAAGCTTGGATGTCGGTGCGACTGAAGTCGCATCGACACCAGTCCCGTCGGTCCGGTCAGCTTCCGCCGATGCCCTGCTTTGGAAGTCTGATCCATAGATGAACACAAATGTTTTTCTTCATCTGTGGTAACTACTCAGGTCTATCCAAGCGCATGAAATATCGAGATATTGACTTGGCGCGACGGACTCTCGACGGACTACGGCAACAGGGCGACGCTATGAACATCAATACGTTACAAAGTTGTTGCGATGAGTGTGCGAAAGTCGAAACTCGCTAACAAACTGTACTAATTGACGTTTTCACGAAATCGCCTACCTGAGTAGTTACCATCTGTGAACATCTGTGGCATCTGTGGACAAATCCGGGTAATCACTGTTGCCGGAGTGGCGCTCAAGCCAGAGCGCTCTGCGGCTCAAGCTCCTTTGACCTTGTTCCAGGTGTAAACCGAGGTCACCGCGTAATTCCACACCGCCCCGACAATGATTCCAGCGATAGCCGAGAACACCCAGGCGGTCTCCCCGACCAGTTTCGTCTCGAAGGCGTAGGTGGCAATCCCGACGTTCGCGACCGCCCCCAGCGAGCAGGCGAGGGTGAATGACAGCCAGCCGCGCAGCATCCCCCAACCGCGCAATTGTCGGTCGCGGTAGGTCACGGCATTGTTCACGAAGAAGTTGAAGGTCATGGCGATGACGGCGGCGGCGGTTTGGCCCACCGTGAAACCGAATCCACCCAGGTCGTAGACCAGCCAGAGAACCAGGAGGTGGACGAAGACTCCGGCGCCGCCGACCAGCGCGAAGGGGATGAAGCGAATCGGAACATAGCGCCCCAAACGCTTGTCCAGCAGCATCATCAGGTAGTCCCAAACCGCGGCACTGTCGAGCTTGCTCTCGCCGGCCTGCCGGATGCGGAACTCATAGGGGATCTCGATGTAGCGCAGCGGCTTGGTGCTGGACGCGAAGATATCCAGCATGATCTTGAACCCGATCCCCGAAAGTTCGGCGACCGCCCCTTCCAGGACCTCCCGTTTGAGCAGAAAGAAGCCGCTCATCGGGTCCTTGACCCCCGCCTTGAGCACCAACCGGGACAGCCGGGTCGCGAACTGGCTGGCGAACTGACGTTCCTCGCCCCATTCACCCAGACTGCCCCCGGCCACGTAGCGGCTGCCGACCGCGATGTCGTAGCCGTCGTCTTTGACCGCCCGCAGCATGGCGGGCAGGATGCGTTCGTCGTGCTGGAGGTCCGCGTCCATCACCGCGAGCAAGGGCGCGGAGGAGGCCAGCATCCCTTCCACGCACGCGGTGGAGAGCCCCCGCCGACCGATGCGATGAATGATCCGCACCCGTGGATCGCGCTGCGCAAGCGACCGCACCAGGGCGGCCGTGCCATCCGGTGAGTCGTCGTCGACGAAGATGACCTCCCAGCGGATCGCCTGCAGTGTTTCCGCAAGCCGGTTCACCAGTTCCTGGATATTCTCCCGCTCGTTGAAGGTCGGGACGACGACTGAGAGTTCGGGGGACGGAGTCAAGATCACCTCAAAAAAAGGGGGGATTGCCGGGCTTTGATCGTCGCTCCGGCCAGCCGGGGGAGTTAGGATAGCGCGCAGTGTTTTCCACCTCGCCACGCTGCGCCATGCCAGACTGCCCGCCTGCCGCAAACGCCGATACGATTGCTCTTTTGCCAGTCCTGGAGGCGGTGCTGTGCTGGTCTCAAATCGACCGGGCGCACGCGACCTCCCTGCTCGCCCGCTACCGGATCGAAGTCCACGAGTGGGGCGACGCGACCCCAATCCCCGGCAGCTACTGGGGCGAGTCCGAGGCCGGACTGGTCGGCAACCGATTGTACCTGCGCACGGACACGCCGCTGCACTCGGCACTGCACGAGGCTTGCCACTACATCTGCATGGATGAGGCGCGCCGGGGGGACCTGCACACCGATGCGGGCGGCGACTTCGCGGAGGAGGATGCCGTGTGTTACCTGCAAATCCTCCTCGCCGATTGGATTCCCGGCTGCGGACGAATACGTATGTTCGCCGATATGGACGCCTGGGGCTACACCTTCAGGCTCGGGTCGGCGCGGGCCTGGTTCGAACAGGACGCGCGGGACGCCCGTGACTGGCTGGTGTGCCATGGTTTGATCGACCATCGTGAGCAGCCGACCTGGACACTGCGCGGTTAGGCGATTTCCGTCAAAGCATCGCTCATCTGGTAGATTGTCTTCCGCCAATCGCCCAGTACGCGAAACCCTATACTTTCACTATCGGGCGTCCAGTTACCACGGGCGCCAATGGACCGTGGAGTCACCCACAATGCACATCGCCTGCCGTTATTACTGTAGCGCACTCGCCGGGATGATCGCCGCCGCGATCCCCACCCTCACCCTGACCTGGACCGGTTATGGGCCTCCGGTCTACGGGCCGCCCGGCTATGGTGCACCCCCTGCCCCCGTTGCGGCCCCTGGCCCATTCCCGGGGCGGACCGCTACCTGGACAGCACCAGGCACACCAGACAGCGCCACACCGGCCGGCAACAGCCCCGCCCCGGCCGCGCCAACCACCGGTGCGCCGCGCCAGCCGTCCGCGACCGCGTTCCCCCCGCCGCACCAGGCCACAGTGACCCGCGGGCTGCGCATCGCACGCGCGGCTACCTCCGATGCCTATCTGGTGCGCATCGGCATCGGCAACGCGAAACCTGAAGCCGTCCAGATCAACCTGGCGGGCCGCAACCTGATCATTGCCATGCACTCCGACGCCCGCACGCTCCAAGAGGAGGAGATGGCTGACGGACACGGCTATCGGCGTCGTTATAGCTTCGCACAGGGCTCCATGAGCCGGCGCCTGCCGCTGCCCCCCGATGCAGATGTCGCACGCATGACCAGGAGTGTTGCTGACGGGACCATCCTGCTGAGCATCCCCCGGCGCTCCACCGCCGGTTTTCAGCGTGCTTGGCGTTAGGTGCCGCCCGGCCGACCCATGATGCCTAGTCACCCGCGGGTCCGGTTGCAGTCACTTGGCTGCCGACTTAACGAAGCCGAACTGGAAGCCTGGGCCGATGCGCTGAGCGAGCGCGGATGCGCGCTCGCGGGGGACGGTGAACCGGCGGATCTGATCATCATCAACACCTGCGCCGTCACCCAGGAGGCGACCCGCAAATCCCGCCAACTGGTGCGGCGCGCGCACCGCGACAACCCAACCGCCCGCCTGGTGGTGAGCGGCTGCCTGGCATCCCTTGAAGCGCAGACCCTGGCCGGAGAGACCGGGGTGGACCTGCTGGTGGACAACCAGTCGAAAGACCGGCTGGTAGAGATCGCTACCGCCGCCCTGGACCTGCCGGTCCTGCCGCTTGCCCGCGGCCACGTGACCAGTGAGACGGCCAATCCCTGGTTTGACCGCGGACGTCAACGCGCCTTCATCAAGGTCCAGGACGGCTGCCGCTATGCCTGCACCTTCTGCGTGACCACCCAGGCACGGGGCGAGGAGCGCAGCCGCCCCGTGCCGGAGATCGTCGCGGCAGTGCAGCGGGCGGCGGCGAGCGGCGTACGGGAGGTGCTGCTCACCGGCGTCCACCTCGGTGGATATGGGAGCGAGATCGGACCGGACCTGAGTCACCTGGTGCGGACCCTACTTGACCAGACCAGCATCCCGCGCATCCGCCTGGGCTCGCTGGAACCCTGGGACCTCCCGGACGACTTTTGGGACCTGTTCGCCAACCCACGGCTGTTGCCCCATCTCCACCTGCCGATGCAAAGCGGCGCCGACTCAGTCTTGCGGCGCATGACCAGGCGCTGCAAAACCGGCGAGTTCGTCCGCCTGGCAGCACGCGGCCGGGCCGCGGTACCCGGACTCAACCTCACCACCGATATCATCGCCGGCTTTCCGGGGGAGACCGAGGCCGAGTGGCAAGAGACGCTGGCATTCGTCGCGGCCATGGCGTTCGGTCAGGTCCATGGCTTTGCCTACTCGCCGCGGGCCGGCACCCGCGCCGCCTTGCTGCCGGACCAGGTGGATGCCGAGACCAAGCGGCGGCGCTGCCGTGAACTCAAGGATCTGGCCGATGGACTGCGGCACCGGCTGCTGCTGTCACAGGTGGGCCTGACCAGTCAGGTCTTACGCGAGGGGCCGTCCCGCCTGGGGCACCCTGGGGACCTGTTCGGTTACACCCCGAATTATCTCCCGATCCTGGTGGACCCGCGTCCGACTGCCGCGGCAATCGGCGAGATGATGCAGGTGGTGATCCGCGGCGTCGAAGCGGACGGTGCGGCGCTGCGCGGCGGCCTGGCCGACTGCGCAACCGGGCCAAATGGGGCGATGTCGCGTGTAAGTAACGCCTCGGAAATCGGCTAAACAACAAGGGATCGCGGCCCGCGTTGCCGCCCACGAACACCACGTCGGCCTGGTCCTGCTCGCACAGCGGCATCTGCCACGGCAAGCCTGTGTTCGGCACATGCGGTGGCCGGTCGAAGCCGTGCTCGACTTGGTGTCTGCCGGAATGTCCGCCACCGAGATCCAAGCGGACCACCCCGAGCTTGAGCCCGAGGACGTGTCCGCCTGCCTGCAATACGCCCGGCTCGTCGTGTCCGGCGAGACCATCGCACACGTTGCCTGATGCGCGTCGTCTGCGACGTCCACATCCCCTATTCTGTCCCCGGAATCCGCTGCAACCAGATCGAACCCTGATGGCGCGCGCTCGCTATTGAGGCGTATGGTAGCCATTTTCTGTTCATGCGGCTTTTGAGCGCGTTTGATTTAGGACATGCCAGAATGTTGACGTTTGTTCAGGTTTTTGATCAAAAAAGTCCTCGAAAAATCCAGGGACATTCAAGGAAGCCGGGTAAGAATACTGTTCCCCGTCGGTGCCAAACTCGGTAACCCAATCTGGGGGATGCTGCGCATCAATGACATCGAAAAGTTCAAGCGGATAGAGGTAAGGCTTCCCTTTATCATTCAAGATTCTAAAGTCGTTTGCTTCGATTCCAATAACGAAATACGGCTGGGATGCCGAAAGCTCCGGATAGTGCGGGCTCGATGACTTGAGGCGAACAATCATTTTACGAGACAACCTTCGGTTTCGTTTCTAATAATGGCTATGATGTTTGGCCGGCGGGTGCATATGCTGACGAGGCTGCCGTTCACCGCGGTGATCAGCGCCCGCGAGGCGGTCGCCGGCTTTGCCGATCCGAACATCATCCTGATGCTCGGCGACGCCGGCCCGCAGCCGATCCTCGCCATCCGGTTCGCGATCACGGATGGGAAGGCCGATGCGCGCTGGTTCCTTCGTGGTGCGATGTCCATGCGGTGATGCAGAAAACCACCGATTAGTCAGCGCCCTTGGGCGTCTGGGCGAGAAAGGCATAGATCGTCGCCGCCATCTTCCGATAGCCCTCGGCATTCGGGTGGATCTGGTCGGCACAGAGCTCCGGTCGGCTCAAGATCTCCGAAAACACCGCCTCGACGAGCGGCACACCCTCTTCCCGGGCCAACTCCCGGTAGAGCGGCGCGTCGCTCTTGGCGCCGGACAGGATCCCAAGCAGCGAGAGTTGCGGCACCGCCACGAGCACGGCCTGCGCGCCGCTCTGTCTCACGGACTGGACGATGCGGCGCACATCGTCTTTGACGGCGGCTTGTGGTCGCCGTTGCAGGAAGTCGTTGCCGCCGATTTCGATGACGACCAAGGCCGGTTGGTATTGGGTGAGCACCGCTTCGATGCGGTCTCGTGCACGCCCGGCTGTATCGCCGGGGACCCCGGCGTTGACGACCGTCCAGCCGCTGAGCCCGGCCAACCGACTGGGCCAGTCCTCCCCCGCCGCGGCGCCGGTCCCAGAGGTGACGCTGTCGCCGAACGCCACCACGATCGCCTCGGGCGGGATGGGCGTCGGCTTTGGCAGCCGATCGCAGGCAGTCAGCAACCAAGCACAGAGCAGGATGGCAACGAACATTCGACGGCACATCATTCAGGCTCCTTTCGCACGCCCAGCAGCTCGATGAGGCCGCGCCGGTCATGCTTTCATCATCACACATGGACGCTCTTGCGGTATCCTGCCGGCCTGACAGCAGCGTCGCGCCGACACCGCATCGCCTGTCATAAACCCGGCCACCGCGCGCTCTGCACGGTCGTCGGTCCGCACGGCGGACCCTGCAGCGGACCGTCCGCGGCCGGCCGGAACGATGATCAAGGCCGCCAAGGGTACCACCAGCCCAATGAACAGGCGGCGCGGCCGATCGCAAGGCACCTTGCCCCCACCAGCAGCACTCAAACCCCATGCCCGAGACCCTCATCGACCTGATCCGCCACGGTGAACCGGTGGGCGGCCCACGCTTCCGCGGCAATGGCGCCAATGACCCGCTGTCCGCCACCGGCTGGGCCCAACTGCGCGCCGCCCTCGGCGACGCCCACCCCTGGGACCAGGTGATCAGTTCGCCCATGGCGCGCTGCTACCTGTTCGCCCAGGAACTGGCCGGGCGCCATGGGCGGCCGCTCGCCGTCGAGCCGGCGCTGATCGAGATCGGCATGGGCACCTGGGAGGGCCGCACCCATGCCGAGGTGGCGGCGACCGAGGGTGCGGCCTACACGGCGATGTATCAGGACCCGGTCGCCCACCGCCCGCCGGGCGGTGAATCACTCGACGCCTTTGCGGCACGCATCATTCCGGCCTACGACCGACAGGTCGCCACCCATCCGGGACGCCACCTGCTGATCGTCTGCCACTCCGGGGTCATGCGCGCGCTGGTGGGCCATCTGCTGCGCGCCGATGCCGAGCGCTGGTACCGGATGCGGATCGACTACGCCGGCATCATGCGGGTGCGCCACGGGCGCTTCGGACCCGCCATCGAGTGCATCAATGCGCGCACCCTGCCGGGGTGAGGCGTCCGCCGTTGCGCTCTTGATCTGGGACAAGTCGACCCGCGCGCTCATGATCCCGGTCAGTTTGCCGTGCAATCGGCCTTGATCCAGCGCAATCAACTCAAGAATATCCGGTCACCTGGAACGCGTCGCCAAGGTCTTAGTCTATACTTATCCGCTTTCGTTTTTTCCAGGGATTCCGGTCTACCCCCTCATGCGACACCAGACAGACGACCTGCGCATTCGCGCAATCACCCAGGTGAGCCCTCCCGCGGAGCTTCACGAGAAATACCCGGTATCGGAACAAGCGTCCACCACGGTCTTTGAGACGCGCCGGGCGATTCAGCGCATCCTGCATGGGGAGGACGACCGGCTGCTGGTCGTGGTCGGGCCCTGCTCGGTACACGATACCCAAGCGGCGCGGGAATACGCCGCGCGCCTCCTGCCGGTCCGCGAAACCCTCATCGCGGACCTGCTGATCGTCATGCGGGTCTATTTCGAAAAACCCCGTACCACTGTGGGGTGGAAAGGGTTGATCAATGATCCGAACCTGGACGGCAGCTTCGAGATCAACAAGGGTCTGTGCCTGGCGCGCAAGCTGCTGCTCGATTTGGCCGAGTCGGGGATGCCGGCGGGAACGGAATACCTGGACCTGATCAGCCCCCAGTACATCGCGGATCTGGTGAGTTGGGGGGCGATCGGCGCGCGCACGACTGAGAGCCAAGGCCACCGTGAACTGGCCTCCGGATTGTCCTGCCCGGTCGGCTTCAAGAACGGCACCGACGGGGATGTGAAGGTCGCTATCGACGCCATCCACGCCGCGGCCCGGCCCCATGTGTTCATGTCGGTCACCAAGGAAGGGCAATCGGCGATCTTCACCACCGGCGGTAACGCCGACACACACATCATCCTGCGCGGCGGTCACCGCCCCAACTACGATACCGAAAGCGTCAACATCGCCGCTGAGCAGATCATCGAGGCGGGTCTCACCCCCAAGATCATGATCGATTTCAGCCACGCCAACAGCCGCAAGAAGCCGGAGAAGCAGATTCAGGTCTGCCAGGATGTCGCCGGCCAGATCGCGCGCGGCGACCGCCGCATCATCGGCACCATGATCGAGAGCCATCTGGTCGGCGGACGCCAGGACCTCGATGCCGTCACCGGCCTGGTCTATGGGCAGAGCGTGACCGATGCCTGCGTGAGCTGGACCGATACCGAACCGATGCTGCGACAACTGGCGGAGGCCGCGGCCCGACGCCGGGGCACGATGTAGGGCGGATGCCGGCGGGGCGATCCGCCGACGCAATGCTGTTTGGTTCAGTCCGAAGCATGACCTGCGACGGGCGTTTCGCTGGACAGGCGCCTGCCGCCACCCCGCGCGATGCGGTTCAGGAGGAACGCTGCCAAGGCAAAACAACCGGTCCCAAGCGCCGTGAGCGACTGCTCCAGCCAATGCAGTGCCAGGGTTTTGGGGGTGGCCATGGCGATCGGCTGCAGGGCGAAGATCATCGCCAGGTTGACGGCGAACAAGGCCGCGACCGACCACCGACGCAGTCGCAGGGAGGTGCCGATCAGCAGGACACTCACCGCCAGATTGCTCAGACTCGCAAGCAGCAGCAAGGGCAGAAACCAGCCCCGCGGGGTCGCAAATACCCATTGACGGAGCGCGGCAGCGGTGAATGCCAAGACGATCATCAGCAGCGCCGCGGACCACAACCCGCGCGGGCAGACCCGTCGACCCTGAGCGTCGCACAGGCGGTCTCGCCGACGGCCGGTCGCACTCCAGAGGGCAGCGGCCAGAAGGGTGAAACCGGGAGCCATCAACGGAAAGAGCGCATTGGACAACCAGACGAGGTCGATCCCGCTGACGGCGGCAATCAACTTCCAGGCCGCCTTCGCCAATCCGCCCGCCAGGATGAGCGCGCCGCCGGCGAGTGCCAGGGGGTGGTTCGCCGCGTCCTGCGACGCCACATAACGGCCGAGATACCACAGGGCGACCCCCGTCAGCATGACCGGGAGAAGGTTGTAAACTGCAAGAGTAACGGGGAAATCAGGCATGTCGGTGACTCGCGTGTCAGGTTCCGGGATGATCGCATAACCGACCAGCCGGAAGGTGGAAACGGGTCGATGCAACAGCGTCGTAACGCGCTTGGCCGTTTTTCGCTATTCTCACCGTCCGGCGGCACCAAGGCAGACACGCGATGACCAACGGCAATCCAAAACCGGTCAACAACCTCGTCTATTTTCTCGGACACGATGCCTCCACGCTCAAGGATTTGGGACGGCGGCTCAAGGAACAACAGTTAGCGCTTGCGCAATTCGAACATCCCGCGGAGTTGGCCGCGGCGGCACTCGAGCGGCCGCCGGCGGTGCTGATCATCGAGCTGGAAATGCTGCCCCAAGACGGCGACATCGCCGACTTCTTGACGAATCTGCTCGGCACGGCGACCCCTGGCCCGGCCCTGATCTGTATTGCCGAATCCGATGGGATCGACGCGCGGCTGCGGTCGGTGCGCGCCGGGGCCAAGGCGTTCTTCGTCGCGCCGCCGGACCCCGCCGAGTTGGCCGCCAAGACGCTGCAAGCCTACGGCAGCGGCGGTCGCGAACCCATGCGCATCTTGATCGTCGAGGACGAGCAGTCCCAGGCGACCTATGTCGCCATGCTGCTGACCAAGGCCGGGATGACGGTGCGCACCCTCGGCGAACCGCTGGCGATCCTGAGCGTGCTGGCCGAGTTTCGCCCGGATCTGATCCTCATGGACCTCTATATGCCGCACGCCAGCGGCGCAGAACTAACCGCGGTTATCCGCGACCACGACCAGTTCTATGACACACCGATCCTGATGGTCTCCAATGAGACCGACGCCGACAAACAGATCGCCGCCTTGGTGTCCGGCAGCGACGGGTTCATTACGAAACCCGTCAACAGTCAACGCCTGATCGCGTTCATCGAGCACCGTATCCGGATGGCCCGCTGGCTGCCCGAACGCCGGGCGGTCATTGCGAAACGCGGCGCCCCCACCCGCCTGCTGGACAAGGATTTCTTCATTCGCACCCTGGAGCGTGCAGTGCGCGACAACGCCGCCGACGGACCCGGCTCGGGGATCCTGATCATCGAACTGGACTCACCCCAACAACTGCTCGATCGACTGGGACTCTCCGGGTTCGACAAGCTGTTGGCGCAAATCGAGCAACTCATCGGTCGCCAACTGTCCGGGAGCGATGTCGCGACCCGCTATGGCGAGTTCAGCTACGGCGTTCTGACGCAACGCAAAGACCAAGCCGCACTGGTCGGGCTGGGCGATAAACTGCGCCGGATCACCGCCGACTCCAGCCTGGCGCCGAGCCTGGCCAACGTCGTGACCACGGCCAGCGTCGGCATCGGCCTGTTCCAACCGCCCCCGGAGGACGCCCTGGCACTGCTCGCCCGCGCCGAGCGGGCGTGCGCCAAGGCGCGCCAGAACGGCGGCGCCCGCGTGGAGATCTGGGCACCCCAGGAAGGCCGTTCCGAAGACAGGATCAAGACCTTGATCGAACGCGCTCTCACGTCCGAGGGCTTCGCGCTCCTGTTTCAGCCCATTGTCGCCCTGGGCAAAGTGAAAGGTGCCTATTTCGAGGCTCAACTGCGTCTGCGCTCGCCCGACGGGGAACTGCTGCCGCCACGCGAGTTTTTCCCGATTGCCGAGCGTCATGGCCTGATGACGGCCATCGATCGCTGGGTCATGGAATACGCCTTGAATACGCTTCGCGACCACCGTATCCGTCACCCCGAGCTGCGGATCGTCGTCCATCAGACCATGGACACGTTACGATCGAGAGCGTGGCTACCCTGGCTTCGCGAGCAACTGATCAGCCGCGATTTGCAACGGATTCGCCCGGTCCTTCAGTTTCAGTTGCGCGATGTGCGCACGTCGATCGAGATCGCCAAGGTGTTGTTCAGGGTACTGCGCAAAGCGGGCATCTATATCTGTCTGGGTAATGTCACCAATTCACCCTCGGAGATCGCACTGGTCGGACAACTGAGGGCAGCACTGGTTAAACTGTCGATCAACACCCTGGCCCAAACCAATATCCAGGACCTTACCGCACTGGTCGAGCAGCTGCATGAACAGAGGGCATTGGTGGTGGCGACCGGGATCGAGGACCAACACACCGTCACCCAGGTCTGGAGCTGCCGTGCCGATTTCATCCAAGGCAACTATATCCAAATGGCGCGTGATGACATCAACGTCAGCCTCTCCGCCTGAGCAGGGAGGCGGCACATGACAGCCGGACCCGATTCCACCCGCCGACAGCGGTGGTCGCATTTATACCCGTCGTTGTTGGTTCTTCGTTTCTCGTTTGTCGTAACCTGATGCTCAGTAAACTCTAGAAAAACCGAAAACTGAAAACGGTTCCGGATATCATGACCCACTTGCTATCGAAACACGATCTGATCGCAATGGTGGACCGGTTACTCCTTGAACAGGGCCGGCTCGACCCGCTGGAGCTGCTGATCGCCTGCGACCTGCTGGCCTACGCCGACTACGAGGCCTGGCGGCTCGGTCTGACGCCCCACCTGGAAGACGTACTGCGTGTCCCGGCAAACGCGGCCAGCGATCTGCTGGCACAGGCGAGCCGCTACGCCGGCGGCCAGCGCCTGGTTGCCGAATCGCTGGTGCATCTTGCCTGGGGTGCGGCGCCGCGGATACTCTCGATTGGCCAGCATACCCCATTGGCACAGGGCTGCGCGTACGCTTACGTCCGACCGGCCAACCGTATTCAACTGGACCTGTTCCAGGACAATCAATTCCAGATCCTGGAGGATGCGGTCCGCGCCGCACTGGCCGGCCGCCGCATCGACGCCGCCCACACCGCCCTGACCCGGCTGATGGTCCTGGACCCGAGCCATGCCAAGCTGCCGCGCTATCTGCGCCTCATCCAGGCGGTGGAGGACCTCCCCTCCCGTATTCCCGCGGAGCGATTGCCGGAACTGGAGGCCTTGGAGCCCGAAGCCCAGGCCCTGCTTGGACATCGCGCACGCGATCTCCTGGCCCCGCTGTGGGTGACCTTGGCGGAAGATTTGGCAGCGCATCCGTTCGACCCCGCCGTACCCCGGCTACACGCAAGCACCGCCTGGGCGCGGGCCGGGCGTTTCGCGCAGGCCCGTCAAGCCCTGGAAGCGAGTCCCGACTGGGGGCGCCGGCCGCAACAGCTCATCGACCATGAGGAAGCCTGTCGGCGCACGGGCGACCTGGCCGCCGCCTGCCGGGACTGGGCTGTCCTGTGCTGGGAGCACCCCACGGAGGCCGCACGGGCGTTGAGCGCCAAGCACCTGACGGTTCCCCTGGTGGTCCAGTTCTGGCGCCAATTCAACGATATGGATATGGACTTGACGACCTCGCTCTTCCCCGCCTGGCTCCTGATCGCGGACCCCGGCACCGCCGCCGCGGTCCCGCCCGAGTTGGCTCCCGCCGACCCCGCGGGTGACGCCTACCGTGCGCTACACCACTTGGTCACCGGCGACGACGCCGACGCCGACATCCGCCAACGCAAGGTCCTGGCCGCGCGCAGCCCGGAACTTCTGAAACTCTACCTGGCCGGGATCGAGAATAAGCTCGGTCGGTAATCAACACGCATCCGGCAACGTGATCGCATCGAACCAATACCGAGTGAACTCGCGCATTTTCTCGACATAGCGATCGAGGCTCAGCGGCTTGCAGAGATAGCCCGCCGCGCCCAGACGATAGCAGGCCGCCACATCCCGCGGATTATTGGACGTCGACAGGATCACGATCGGAATCGGCGGCGGCTGCTCGATCCGCCGCCAGTCCTCGAGCAACTGCCGACCGTTGGTTCCCGGCAGGTTGAGATCCAGTAACACCAGACACGGCAGCCGCTCGGCCCAATCCGGAGGCCGCAGCGCCGGACACAGCCGCTGCCAAGCCTCTTCTGCGCGCACGGACCGCAGAATCGGACGCGTCAGACCCGCTTGCTGTAGAGCCCAGCAGGTGACTTCGAAATCTTCGTCGGAATCTTCGACGATCAGCAGCGGGCGAATGTCGTTCATCAGCTTGCGTCAGCGACCGTCGGCCCGGCAGCCAACGTGAAATGAAAAGTTGAGCCCCGACCCTCCGCGGACTCGACCCAGATGCGCCCACCGTGTCGTTTGACCGCTTTCTTGGCAATCGTCAATCCGGCCCCGGTGCCGCCGCCATATTCATCTCGCCCATGTAAACGGCGAAAGAGCTGAAAGATCAGTTCGCACTGATCCGGCGCGATGCCGATACCGTTGTCTTTGACAAAAAACACCGGCGGATCGACCGCTGTATCACATCCGATCTCGACTCTTTTCACGGGCTGTCTGTTGTATTTCACCGCATTGAGAATCAGATTATGAAAGATCATCTCCACCCGCATCCGGTCGCAACGCACCACCGGCAGATCGGGACTGACCAGGAACTCGACCGCTTCGTCGGGAATGACCTGCCGAATAAAGTCGACCGCCTGCTCGACAAGCGCACTGAGCGGGTAACTGTCCAGGTCCAGCGCGTTGCGGAATACGCGCGAATATTGCAGCAGCGACTCCAGCAAGTCGTCCATCCGGCCGGCCAGACGCAGGATCGTCTCCAGACGTTTTTGCCCTTTTTCGGACAAGCGGGCGCCGTCTTCCTGTTGTAGGTACTCGGCAAAATTATGGATACCGCGCAGCGGCTCCTTCAAGTCATGGGACGCGGCAAACGCGAATGAATCCAGCTCCCGATTGCTGCGTTCAAGCTCCGCATTGATCAGCGCCAGCCGTCTGGCACGCTCGACGATCACGTCAAAGATGGCTTGGCGCAAACGCACCGCATAGTCGCGCTCGCAGTCCAGCCAGGGACGGGACTGGCAGCGGACGGTTTCTTTCCAGAGGGCAAACGAGGTGCGCGGGAGCAGACGCACCTGGCGCTCATCCATGCTGATCTCGACCGGCTTGCGTGGATCTCCGGCCCAATGTTCTTCCCGCAGAACCTCGGAACGAAACCAGATCACCTGGTCCGCGGTGGTACGCGACAGGCGGATGGACAAGAGTCCGCCCGCCACGGCACAAAAGGACTCGGCCGCGGGGAAGTCGTTGGTCAAGCGGTAGGTGGAGAACACCGGAATGTCCTGTTGCGCCAGCCAGTCCGCCAGCAGGCGAACCTGATCCCGCGTGGGCGTATCACCCAGCAGCGTCAGTTGTCCATCGACGAGCAATGCCGCGCCGTCCGCATCGATCCCCGAGAGCAGGTTCGGATCACCCGCGGTCAGTGCCCCGTGGAGCGTTTCGATGCGACTCATGGCGCCGATGAGTTGCCCGAGCGTCTGATCGAGCACGACGCGATAGGCATAGTGATCCAGATCCTCGCGGTCGCCCATCAACAGCGAAACCATTGGTACCAGGAATTCGATTGGACTTCGCTGTTCGTAAGGCAGGTATTTGGGTGCACTGTGCTGCATGCAGGAGATCAAACCCCAAAGTTTGCCTGCTTTCAGCAAGGGCGCCACCAAGGTGGCCTGCACTTCCATGTTGCGCAGATAACCGGAATACATCTCAGAGACGCTGCGCAGGAACGCATAGCTCAAGTCCAGGGTGTCGCCGACGCTCGCCGGGGGTGGGGGAAGGAGCGGCACCGGGATGTAATGCACATCAGGAAGGTGCCGCAACGGACTGAGCGCGAAGAGCCGGCGCGCCGGCGCGGGGATATCGCTCGCAGGATAGTGTAATCCCAGATAGGGATCGAGTCCGGGCTCCTTGGCCTCGGCAACCACCTCACCGCTGCCATCCGGATCGAAGCGATAGACCAAGACCCGCTCGAAGCCGGTGAACTCGCGCACCCGATCGACCGCCACCTCCAGGAATGTCCGCAGCGACGCGCTGCGCTGTAGCTCTTGGAGCGTGTTGCGCAAGGCGCCAAACAGGTCGCTTTCCACTGGCGCATGGGCCGCATCGGACCGCTCGAACTCCAGAATCAGCAAGCCGTCGCTGCGATTGCCGAACAAGTGAAAGCGTCCATCCCGGTGCGGCAGGGCCGCGAGTGTCAGCAGATGGGCGCTGCATCCGGTCAAGTTCGTACCGGCCAACCGGACGCGCAAGGCTGCCACAGCGTCATCACCCAGCACGCGGTCGAGCGATCCGCCGAGTACTGTCGCGGTCGGCGTGCCGAGGAAACCGTCAGTGTTCGCGCTGGCGCGCACGATCCGCAAGGCCGGCTCTTCGACCACCAGGAGCGCGCCGTGCGGCTGAATCGCTCCGACCAGTTGCACCTGTTCGAGATCGCAATTGTTGACATCGACGTTCCGGGAAGTGACGCATCCGGCGGCGGCGGACATGGACGTGGGCATGGGATTTCGCCTCAGTTGTCGGCAGACCCGTCAGGGCCGGAACCGAGCGTGAAATAGAAGATCGACCCTTGACCGGGCGCGGACTCCAACCACAGGCGCCCCCCCTGTCGCTCAATGTGCTTACGCGCGATCGTCAGTCCGGCCCCGGTCCCGCCGCCAAAGTCGTCGCGGCCGTGCAGACGACGGAAGATCGTGAAGATGGCTTGCTGATGCTGCTGGGCAATACCGATGCCATTGTCCCGGACGTACAGGGTCGGCACCCGCCCATCGATCGAACCGATCTCGACCTGCCTGACCTCCTGATCATTGTATTTGATTGCATTGGTGATCAGATTCTCCAGAACGGCCGCGGTGCGGATCGGGTCGCAGTCCAGGCAGGGTAAGGTGCCGGTGATGACCACCCGGGTCCCGGTCTCGGCGATGCGCACCGACAGATCGTCGAGCACTGAGCGGACCAGTCGGTGCAGATCGACCGACTGGATCTCGAGACCTTCCTGACCGGCGCGCGCGTATTGCAGGAGGGCCTCGATCTGCGTCCCCATCCTGGCACCCAACTTCATGATGGTATCGAGCCAGGCTCGCTCCTGCGGCCCCAACTGATCACCGGTGCGGTCACGCAAGAATTGGGAGAAGTTGAGGATGCCGTGCAGCGGCTCCTGCAGGTCATGGGAGACAATGAAGGCAAAGGCTTCCAGCTCGGTATTGCTCTGCTGCAGGAGGAATTTCAGGTTGCGCTGCTGCTCCGCGTGCTGCGACAGGATCACCGCCTGCTGCAGGTCGGTCATGGCTTCGATCTCATGGGGCAGCCAGGGGCGCGCCGTACCGCGCACTGCCTCCTTCCAAACGTCGAATGAACCACGCGGCGTCAAACGATGCTCGGCAGTGACCTCGTCGATCTCCACCGGTTTCCGGGGATCGCCAGCCCAGCGCACCTCGTCGATCCACTCCGGACGGAAACCAAGGAGATACTGGCCGGGCTTCGCAAGCCGCACGGAAAGCAGGCCGGTGGCCAGCGCGGAATAGTCGGCCGCCGGTGCGAACAGGGTCGGAAGCTGCTCGGTCGCAACCACCGAATCCTGTCGATCCAGCCATGGAATCATAGCCTTGATCATGGCCGCGGCAGGCAGATCGCCGGCCCCGGTGAGTTGGTTATCCAGATACAGCGCAACACCGGAAACTTGAAGTGTATCCAGCAGCCGCCCGGGCAGCAGACGCACGGCATCCACAATGGATTCAGTCGAAGCCAGTACCGCGGCCGCTTGCGCACTACGCCGTTTGGCCCGCAGCGCATCACGCTGCTGTTCGGCCTGCGCTTTCTCCGCCAGCAGCAGTGCGGCCATGGCGGCATACGACTGGTAGGCAAGGCGGTCGGAATAGATCACCGGGCGCGGTGCGGCGCTCTGGCAACTGAAGAAGCCCCAGAGCGCCCCATGATTCACCAACGTGAGGAGCAGGCGCGAGCGCGCACCCATATTGAGATAGTAGCGGCTGCACATCCGCGACATGCTGCGCAGCACGGACCAGCCAAGATCGATCTGCCGCGGATCGCGTGCCGGATCGAACAGCATGAGCGGCACCGGCTCATAGTCGAGTTCAGGCGCATAGTGCAGCGGCATCAGCACCATCTGGCGGCGGCCGGGCTCCGGGATGTCGGAACGCGGAAAGCGCTTGTCGAGATAGGTGGGATAATCAGGTTCGCGCGCCTCGGCGACCGCGTGGCCGGAACCATCGGCGAGAAAGCGCACCCCGATCACGGAATCGCAACCGATAAGCCGTTTCAGCTCCCCCACCGCGATGTGCATTCCCTCCTGCCAGGTCGCCGCAGATTGCAGCGCGGCGATGCTGTCGGTCACCTGGGCAAAACGTTCGGTCAGACAGCAGTGCTGGATATCGGCGGGGATGGCTTCAAACTCCAGCAAGCAGAGGGCGCCGGAACGATGGGCAAATACATCGAAGCGCGTCGCCTCATGCAGCGTTTGAAAGCAACCCAGGTAACGGGGCGCCCGGGCTTGCGCGATCTGCGCAAGTCCCTGCTCAATGCTCGACCGGACTTCGGCCTTGAGGATCCGGTCGAGCGATGCACCCGCTAGCTCCTGGAGACCGCTGCCGCACCAAGAGCAAACATTCGCGCTGGCCCCGATGATGCGATAGTCATCAGGCGCCAGGACGAGCAGCATGCCATGCGGCATGATCGCGCCAGGGTATTGCACCGGTTCGCGATCACAGGTCGTCAAGTCCGCCGGACTGGGCCAAACTGGATCAGCATGGGGATGAGTCGTTGAGGTCCAGGTCTCAGGAGTTTTCACGGCAGAGTCCTCCATCGCGTCGTGGCGCTATCAGCCGCCGTCGCTGTCCCGATCAGTATAAGGATTATTGGTGAGTGAAATAGGTTCGCTATGGAATGCCTTTCGTACCCTGGTCGTTGTTGTAATCGTAATCGGAGCAGCGGTTGATGCGGATCATTGCGATAGCCTTGATCATCTTTGCGTCCAGCGCGCTAGTCTTTTCGCCTGCCGTCCGCGGCGGACCGTCGGATCACAAGCGCCCCAAATAGCGGCGGCCACCCAATCGCGGAACCTGATCGGCGATCCAGGCCGCGCGGCGTTGCAGGCGCACCGAGGGCCGCTCCAACCGGAAGGCCGACGGCGCCGGCAATACGGCAGCCAGCAGAGCCGCCTCGTGCAGCGTGATCGCCTGGACCGGCCGCTTAAAATAGCGCGTACTGGCCGCACCCACCCCATAGGTGCTGGGACTGAACTGGACGATATTGAGATATACCTCCAAGATGCGCTGCTTGGACCAGAGGGCTTCGATCAGAGCCGTGAACCAGGCTTCCAGTCCTTTGCGCACCCAACTGCGCCCCGGCCACAGGAACAGATTCTTGGCCGTCTGCTGGGTGATGGTACTGGCACCCCGCAGCCCCCGCCCCTGGCGCCATACCGCCAGCGAGGCACGGATTTCGACCGGATCGAAACCGTGGTGATCGGCAAAGCGCTGATCCTCCCCGGCGATGACGGCCAGCGGCAGCACCGGCGGGATCTGCCGCCAGTCGACCCAGGTATGGTGATATGCAGGCGTCTGCCGATCGGTACGCCAGGCGGCCAGGGCCTGACGCACCATGAACGAGGACACCGGCGGGTCGATCCAGCGCAGCGCCCCAACGATCAGTGCAGAGAGCAGGGCCAAGGCACCCAGCACCCGCGGCACCAGAAACAGCAGCCAGGCCGCGACCCGGCGCGCCCCAGTCCCAAGCGCAAACCGCCACTGCGTGGGGGCGACCGGCGCTGCGACTCCTGGACCCGCAAGGCGCTCCAGTGCCGGTGCCGGGACCTGGGTCTCAGGATCAACCATCAGCACCGAGGCTCCAGGAGTAAGGCGAGTGCCGTCTCTGTCATGGGCTGGTGGAACAGAAACCCTTGAGCTAAGGTGCAGCCGCGCGCCATCAGTTCGACCCGCTGCGCCTCGGTCTCCACGCCCTCCGCCACCACCGCGACCCCAAGTGCACGCGCTACACCAATCACCGCGGTGGCAATGGCCTGATCGTCGGGATCATCGGCGATGCCGTCGACGAAACTGCGATCAATCTTTAATCCATCGATGGGGTAACGTTTCAGATAAGTCAAGGACGAGTACCCGGTGCCGAAGTCATCCACGTAAATCTTGACACCCTGAGCACGCAGACTGTGCAGGACGGCGGTGGTACTTTCGCTACCTTCCATGATGGCGCCCTCGGTGATTTCGATACCGATCAAACCTGGACTCACCCCATGAATCTCGGCCTGGGTCCCGAGACAGGCTGCCAGGTCCGCACTGCGAAAGTGCAGTGGGGAGATATTGACGAACACGGGCACGACAGTCAGGCCCGCATCCGCCCAGCGCCGCAGGGTCGCGAAGGCGCGCCGCACCACCCAATCGGTGACTTTGATAATCAGCCCGGACTGCTCCGCCACCGCGATGAACTGAGCCGGCGGAACCTCACCCAGCGGTCCGTCGGTCCAGCGGATCAGCGCCTCGACGCTGACGATACGGCCGCTCGCCAGGTCCACTTCCGGTTGAAACAACAGCGTGAACTGGTCCTCCTGCAACGCCAGGCGAATCCCGGTTTCGATCGCCATGCGCTGCTCGCCGTGGAGCTTCATCTCCACCGAGAAAAACTGGAGCTGGTTCTTTCCCCGCTCCTTGGCCTTGTACATGGCGGTGTCCGCGTTCTTGAGCAGGGTCTCGCTGTCTTGTCCGTCGTCCGGGAAGCTGCTGACCCCCAGGCTGGCGGTGACGAAGACATCACGCCCCTGGACCCGGTAGGACGCCGACAGGAAGTCGAGGATGCGCTTACCCATGGCGGCGACCAGCTCCGTGTCGGCGTCCTCCAGCATCAGGATGAACTCGTCGCCGCCCAGCCGCGCCACCGTATCCTCGCCACGCACGCAGGAACCGATGCGTTGCGCCGCCTCGCGCAGCAGCTCGTCGCCGGCGGCGTGTCCCAGGTTGTCGTTGATGACTTTGAAGTTGTCCAGGTCCACGAAGACGACGTGCAGTTGCTCGCCGCGGTGGGCGGCGCGGGCGATGGCGTGCTTGACCCGGTCGTTGAACAGGTTACGGTTGGGCAGACCCGTCAGCTCGTCGTGGGTCGCCAGGTGCTCGATCCGTTCATGAGAGGCCTTGATCGCACTGATATCGCTGAAGATGCCGACATAGTTGCGCACCGCCCCCTGTTCGTCACGAACCGCGCTGATGGTCAGCCACTCCGGGATCAGTTGGCCGTCTTTGCGATGGTTCCAGATCTCGCCCTGCCAGGTCCCGCACCCGCGCAAGTCAGCCCACATCGCGGCGTAAAACTCGGCGGAATGGCGGCCGGACTTGAGGATGGCGCAGGTGCTGCCGAGGACCTCGTCAGCGCTATACCCGGTGATGCGGGTGAATGACTCATTGACCGAAATCAGAATGCCCTCGGCATCGGTGACACAGATACCCTCGCCCGCCGAATGGAAGACATTGGCGGCGAGCCGCAGGCCCTCTTGCGCGGCACGCTGTTCGCTGATGTCCGCGGCCTGGGTACAAACGGCGGTCACGTTGCCATCGGGATCCTTCAACGGGAAACGGGTGACCCGCAAATAATAGAGACGCTCACCGCGCGCCAGGGTCTCGTCGCGATCGACCGGACAGCGGCGCCGCATCACCTCGAAGTCGCCCTCGCGCAGGCGGTCGGCCAGTTCCGCGTCGAACAACTGGTAATCGGTGCGCCCGCGCACCTGCTCCAGCGTCAGACCGAAAAAGCTCAGAAACCGGTTGTTGGCGAACTCGTAACGCCCGGCCGCGTCCTTGACCGCAAACAGCGAGGTCGCGTTGTCCATGACTTCCAGGAGTCGGCCCTGCAACTCGCGCGCCTGGCGTTCGGCACGCGCGGTCTCGGTCTGGTCCGCCAGCCCCACGACCACCCCGCGCAAGGCGCCCAGGTGGTCGCTGTAGGTGACGATGTGCAGCAGATAATCGGTGGCACCGTCGGTCAGCGGGCGGTTGAGCGGTTCACCGTCATGCAGCACCTGCTCGGTCGCTGCCGGGAGCCCGGCAAAGACCGGCGGCAGCTTGAGGTTGGCGAAGGGCCGCCCGCGGCTGGCGGGACTCAGACCCAGGACCCGCTGGGCGGCGACATTGAAGCGGGTGACCTGGAGCTGCGGGTCCAGCACCAGCAGCGGGAACTCCACCGCGTTCTGAACACTCTCGAAATCCGAGTTGAGACTCGAGAGCTCGGCCGACTTGACCAGCATTTCTTGATTGACGGTCACCAGCTCTTCGTTGCTGGCCTGCAGCTCCTCGTTGGACGCTTCCAGCTCCTCGTTGCTGGCCTGCAACTCCTCATTCGCGGCCTGGACCTCCTCGTTCAGCGCCTGCATTTCCTCGTTGCTGGTTTCCAGCTCCTCGATCACCGTCTGCAGGTGCTCGCGGGTCGCGATCAGTTCGTCCTCCAGCACCCGTTCGCTGGAAGTGGAGGCATTACCGCGCGTCCCCGGACGCCGCGTCGCCTCGCCGGGCTCGAAGCTGACCAGGAACATTTCCTCCGGTTCATGTGGCCGATGCGGATAGACCGCCAACCGCACCAATCCGGCGCGGCCGGGCGCCACCCGGCGCTGGCGGCCCTTGGCCAACTTGCGCTTGGTCCGGGAATAATGAACCAGGGTCAGGAGCTCCATGCGCAACTCCTTGCCGAGCATGTTGGGAAATTCGAGCTGAGGCGTGCCCTCGGGCAGTTGGATGTAGGTCTTGAGATCGCCGAACGTGTGAATCACGTACAGCCGGGTGTCCAGCAGCACCGAGGGCGGCAGATAGGCCGCGAAGGCGAGCTGATTGAAGATGGCGTTGATCGTCACCCGCGGTTCAGTCAACTGGCGGCCACTGATCGCTGCCAGCCGGGTGTTCAGGGCCCGCGCGACATGGGTCCGCGCGCCGCGTCCGCGCGGACGGAACAAGCGCGCCTTGGGATCCACCGGCTCGAACAGGGTCTCCTGTTGGGAAATGTTCTCCGAGCGGCCAAGGAACAAGAGCCCATGGTCGGCCAAGGCGTAGTTCATCACGGACAACACCTTGGCCTGTAGCTCCGATGAAAAATAGATCAGCAGGTTGCGGCAGGAAATGAGATCAAGACGCAGGAACGGCGGGTCCAGCACCAAATCCTGACGGGCAAACACCACCAGATCGCGCACCTGCTTGACGATCTCGTACTGATCGCCCACCGGCATGAAATAGCGCGCGACCAACTCAGCCGACAACTCACCCAGCGCGGCGGACGGAAAGGTGGCGCGGCGCGCCATGTTGAGCGCGTCCACATCGATGTCGGTCGCGAAGATCTGGATATTGAGGTGGCGCAGCCCCTCACCCAGCAACTCGGCCAGGATGATGGCGATGGTGTAGGCTTCCTCGCCGGTGGCACAGCCCGGCACCCAGACCCGCAACTCCGAGCCCTGGGGTTTTTCCTCGAGGATGCTCTTGAGATGCGCCTCCAGGCGCCCGAAAGCCTCCGCGTCGCGGAAAAAGGAGGTGACCGAGATCAGGATATCCTTGGCCAGGCTCTCCAACTCCTCCGGGCGCGCCACCGCCAGATCCAGATATTCCTCCAGCGTATCCACGCGGTTGGTCGCCATGCGCCGCCGCACCCGCCGCCACAGGGTCGTTTCTTTGTAGCCGCTGAAATCGATCTTGGTGAAGCGCCTCACCTCCAACAGCAATCGGCCGAAACGCTGGGTGTCGGTCACGTCCGGCGGGGTCGCCGGCGCCGCCGGCGCACGCTGCACAAACTGAGCGATCTCGTGAGCGATCGTATGGGGCGGCAGAATATAGTCCACCGCCACCGTGTTGATCGCCGCCTGCGGCATGCTCGCGTACTTGGCGGTGTCCGGCGACTGGGCAAAGGTCATGCCCCCATTGGCCTTGATCGCGCGAATGCCCACCGCGCCATCGCTGCCGGTGCCGGACAGGACCACGCCGATGGCGTATTCCCCCTTCTCGTCCGCCAGTGACTTCAGGAACAAATTGGCCGACGGCTTGGGAGCCACATCGGGACGGGGCTCGACCAGCGCGAAGACCCCGTTGCGCAGCAACAGATTCCACTTGGGCGGGCCGATGTAGATGACCCCGGGCAACGGCACCTCTCCGTCCTCCACGGCCTTGACCCGCATCGCGGTCTCGCGCCCGATCAACTCCACCATCATGCTGCGGTAATGCGGCGAGAGGTGCTGGACGATGGCAAAGGTGCAGTTGAGCCCCGCCGGCAAGGCTCCGACCAGTAAGGTCAGGGCCTCCAGCCCGCCGGCCGACGCACCGATCCCGGCAATATAGTGCGGTTTCTGCTCCGGTTGGGCGGGGACCTCGTCGGCGTCGTGGGTCGGCGCTGCGTCGGCGTCCATCATGCCTCACAAGGGCTCATGTCGACCTCAGCGAGGATGCGATACACCTGACCGAAGACCGCGCGGGCACCGGCGATCGTCTGCTCGGACATGACAATTTGCGCCATCGCCAGACCCTCCAACGCACGACTGAAACCCTTCCAGGCAGCGGCCGCCTGATCCCCGTGAAAGTCCAGAAAAGACGCGCCGATCAACTGCCCACCCAACTGACGACGCAATTGGCGAACGATCAGGCGACCGCCCAGCGTCGCTCCCTCCAGTACATAGAGCCCACCTAAAGCGATGCCCAGCGAGGCGGGTGTGCCATCGGCAGGGGTCACGCTCACGACGGGCACCTGGGCAGGCACACGCAGTCCGTTCAACTCGAGATCCGCGCACAGTGCCGGATACTTGGGTCGCACGCCGAGTGCTGCAACCCACTGTCGCGAAAGACCAGCCGTCAGGGCGGCGAACAAGCCGGGCTCCAGCCCGCCATAGACCAACGCCATCGCATTGAGATAGCGGCGATAATCCGCCGGGTCGGCGGCCGCCGCGGTCAGTCGGGTCATGACCGGTAACCGCTCCACCGCCTGATGGAGGTCGGCCGTCGCCGACCGCAAAGCCCCGATCAGACCGGGCGCATCCTTGGGCGGGAAAGGCTTGAGAGATTTCTGCATGGATCAACGCAACATCAGACCTATTTTCTCAAGTTTATCATCCCGCATGGAATGATCGCATCAAGGCCGGGCGCACCAACCCCACTGCCGAACCGGCGCGGCGCATGACGGCCGCCGGGCGGCGCCCGTGGGTCAGATGACATCCAACTCCCGGACCGCGGCCCGCAGCTGCGGCTCCTCGTCCAGCGCACCCTCCCAGAATCGGAAGACGCGCGCATCGGCGCCTTCCCCCAGGGTCAATGCGGCCATGAAACCGGGGGCGCCCGCTGGGGCCGGATGGTCCCGTGACGGGCCCAGACCGGCCAGTACCGCCGTCAGACGCTCCCGTTGAACCTGGTCCAACATGCCGTGGCGAGGCTTATGACTGGTGTGGTCACCGCTGTTGACCACGAAAGCACCGTCGCTGCCGACCGTGATCTCCAGCATATAGTCGTCGTCACCGACGACCCGATAATGCACAGGTAAGGATGACATGAGCTTGAGCCCCGCTTCGGTTTACTGACTTGGTGACGCAGAGGATACGAAGGATAGCGACACTTGTGAACCACTGCTTCGTGACAGGCCGCGGAGACGGCCCGATCGGCTCAGTGCTGAAGGATCTTGGACAGGAACAACTGGGCGCGTTCCGCACGCGGCGTCCCGAAAAAGTCGTCCTTGGATGCGTCCTCGACGATCCGGCCGTGGTCCATGAAGATCACCCGATCCGCCACCTTGCGGGCGAACCCCATTTCATGGGTCACACACATCATCGTCATGCCCTCGGTCGCCAGTTCGACCATGACATCCAACACCTCGTTGACCATCTCCGGATCGAGCGCGGACGTCGGTTCGTCGAACAGCATGCAGATCGGGTCCATCGCCAGGGCGCGGGCAATCGCCACGCGCTGCTGCTGCCCGCCGGAGAGCGCACCCGGAAATTTGGTCGCTTGCGCTTTGAGCCCGACCCGGTCGAGCATCGTCAGCCCGCGCGCCAGTGCCTCCTCGGTCGAGCGGCCGAGCACCTTGACCTGGGCGATGGTCAAATTATCGGTGACGCTCATGTGCGGAAACAGCTCGAAGTTCTGGAAGACCATACCGACCTGCGCCCGCAGTTTGGACAGATTGGTCGTCGGCTCGGCGAGCGCGGTACCGTTGACGACGATCCGGCCCTGCTGGATCGCTTCGAGGCCATTGACGCAGCGGATCAGCGTGCTCTTGCCTGACCCCGAAGGACCGCACACCACCACCACCTCGCCCGCATTCACGTGCGTGCCGCAGTCGGTCAGGACCTGAAAGTCTCCATACCACTTCGACACGTTTTCGATCTGGATCATGCTCATGTGGAGTACTTCTTCTGCAATTGCCGCACCAGCAGCGAGGCGCCGAAACAGAGAATGAAATAGACCGCGCCGGCAAACAACAGCAGTTCCACCAGTCGGCCATCGCGATCACCGACCTTGTAGGCGGCACCGAAGAAATCCGCCAGTCCGATCACATAAACGAGCGAGGTATCCTGGAACAGAATGATCGCCTGGGTCAGCAACAGCGGCAGCATATTGCGAAACGCCTGCGGCAGCACCACCAGGCGCATGGTCAGAGGGTAGGGCATCCCGAGCGCAAACGCCGCGTCGACCTGACCCTTGGGCACACTCTGTACGCCGGCGCGAATGATCTCGGCATAATAGGCGGACTCGAACAGGGCGAAGGCGACCAGGGCCGAGATCATGCGGATATCGCTGCTTTGAGAAACACCAAGCCAGCGTTGCAACAGCGTCGGGACGATCAGATAGAACCACAGGATCACCATGACCAGCGGCACCGCGCGGAACAGATTCACATAGGCGGCGGCCAGCCACGCCAGCGGGCGGTTACCCGACAAACGCGCCAGGGCCAGCACGGTACCCCACAGGATGCCGACCAGCATCGCGGTCGCGGTGATCTCCAGGGTGATCAACATCCCGTCGGCAAGGATCGGCAGCGCACCGGGAATAGACGTCCAGTCGAATGTGTCCATCATTTTCCCCCGATATAGCCCGGTACGCGAGTCCGCCGTTCCAGCACGCGCATCCCGAACATCACCAGCACATTGATGAGCACATAGAGCACGGTGACCGCGATGAAGGCCTCATACGCCTGCGCGGTGTAATCGACCAGTTGCTGACTCTGCCGCGACAACTCGATCAGCCCGATCGTCGACGCCACCGCCGAATTCTTGAAAACGTTGAGAAACTCCGAGGTGAGCGGCGGCAGGATCAGACGCAGCGCCATCGGCAACAGGACATAGCGGTAGGTCTGGGGCAGCGTCAGACCGAGCGCCAGCCCGGCGTTGCGCTGCCCGCGCGGCAGCGACGCGATCCCCGCGCGCACCTGCTCGCAGACCCGCGCCGCGGTAAAGCAACCCAGACACAGCAAGGCCGCGAAGAATTGCTGCGCCAGCGGGTCGGTCTGCTTGAGCGCATCGCCTAAGGTTGTCGGCAGCAGTTCGGGCAGCACGAAATACCAGATGAACAACTGCACCAGCAGTGGCACATTACGAAAGACCTCGACGTAGGCCGCGGCACTGCCGGCTAGCAGACGGTTGGGCACAGTGCGCAGCACCCCCAGCCCGATGCCAAGCACCAGCGCCATGATCCAGGCCCCGAGTGACAGCGTCAGGGTCCACTGCAGCCCATTGAGCAGCCAGCCGAGATAGGTCGACTCACCCGATGGCGTCGGGCTGAGAAAGATATCCCAATTCCAATTATAGCTCATGGAAAACCCAGACGCTGTAAGGAGTCAAAAATCGGTTAAACAACGAATTCAATCGTTGTCGTTGTCGTTGTCGTTGTCGTAATCGGAAAAGCGATTCTAATTGGAAATGATCTGGATCCCCCCGCTCCAGCGTCGCGTCACCGGCCGCTGGAGCGGCCGGACGGCATTCCCACGCTGGAGCGTGGGAACGAGAAAGAATCTTACTGCAGCGCCCGGTCGTTGGGGTTGCGATACAACTCGACCATCTCCGCCGAGAGCGGGAAATTCAGGTTCAAGCCCTTGGGTGGAATCGGGCTTTCAAACCACTTGGCGTAGAGCTTCTGGGCCTCGCCGCTGGTCATGAGTCCGGCAATGGTCGTATCCACCAGTGTCTTGAACACGGGATCATCCTTGCGCAGGACGCACCCATAGGCTTCCAAGGATTGCGGGGTGCCGACCACCACCCAATCGCCGGGGCGCTTGGCCTTGGCTAATTCGCCATAGAGGAGCGCGTCATCCATCATGAAGGCAGCAGCGCGGCCGGTTTCCAGCGTCAGGAACGACTCGCCGTGATCCTTGGCCGAGATGATCTTCATGTTCAACTGTTTGTCTTCGTTGAGCTTGCGCAGCAGCCGCTCGGACGTGGTACCGGCGGTGGTCACGACATTCTTGCCGGCGAGGTCACTGAAGTCCTGGATGCCGGACGCTTTCTTGGTCAACAGGCGCGTGCCGACGACAAAGATCGTGGTGGAGAAGCCGACTTGCTTCTGCCGCTCGGTGTTATTGGTCGTCGATCCGCACTCCAGATCGACGGTCCCGTTCTGAATCAGCGGAATCCGATTTTGCGAGGTGACCGGGTTGAGTCTGACCTGAAGGTCCGGCAGTTGCAGTTCGCGCTTGATTGCATCCACGACCCGCAAAGCAATGTCCTGCGAGTAACCGATCACCCGCTGCTGATCATCGTAGTAAGAGAACGGGATCGAGGATTCGCGGTGACCCAAAGTGATCGAACCCGCATCCTTGATCTTCTCCAGCGTGTCGGCGGGCGCCTGGGCGGCACCGGCCAGCAGCGTACAACCGAACACAAGGGACGAAAGACGGGGGAGTTTCATGATTTGGCTCCAGTCAGGTTAAAATCGGGTCGCAAACAGGCGCGTCTAGCATAACAGCGGACCCTGACGAGAACCCATACTCGCCGAAAAGTATGCTTGACCCCCCGCAGAGAGCCGCCTCGTGAAATATATCGTCCTGCAGACCAGTGACCGCGAATGCCCGATACTCTTCCCCAGGGAGTTCTCGCATCGCTACATGGCGGACCTGTTCGCCCCCATGCCGGTCGTGGCCGCCGGCTTCGTCCGCGAGGCGCAGGATGGCATCCGTTGCGGGGGCGAGAGCGGCGGCCTGCGGATCTCGTCCAGAAACGGGCTGGACGCGGCGCTGATCCGCGGGGCCTTAGGGGAGGACTGAGCGGCATCTGATCCGCTGTCTGTCTTGTTGCGCGTCCCGCGAGGACCCTCAGGCGGACCCCTTGGTAACCACAACCTGACCGCTGCCGCCGGCGGTCGTCCAGCCCGGCCGACTGCGACAGCAGGCGTGGCACCATCGCTAGAATGTGATGGTCACACCGGCATAGAGCGTGCGGCCCGGCCCCGGCACTGGCGTTCCCCACTGCGGTTGGTTAGTTCTACTTCGTTAAATTTAAAGTCATGAAAGATATACATAATTTGAGTA
>JACDZJ010000030.1_pt1 | contig 72120 bp, 66 predicted proteins | sample 7365721 | NCBI WGS metagenome assembly JACDZJ01 (sample SAMN15143480, study PRJNA637477) | pond metagenome | biome: freshwater wetland ecosystem [ENVO:00000243]; feature: pond [ENVO:00000033]; material: pond water [ENVO:00002228]; isolation source: pond water containing pink berries ... | reverse complement strand
GCCCGTCACCACCGTCTCGCCAACGCCGACTTTTTCAGAGCGAGGCGCGCTGCTCGAAGCTGGAATAGGACCCGCTGCCGAGTTCGACCGCGACATGCTCGACCGCGGCGGCGGGCGGGCCGCGCCGCGCCCAGTGCATGATCGCGGCCACCTGCTCGGGCGTGCCTGCCACCATCGCCTCGACGCTGTCATCGGCGCGGTTACGCACCCAGCCGGTAACGCCCAGCGCCTGGGCCTGTGCGGCCATCGCATAGCGGAAGCCGATGCCCTGCACCCGGCCGCGAATGATCAGGTGGCGGACCTCGGTTTCCATGCCCATTACTTCACTTGCATGCCCGGCGTGGCGCCGGCATCGGGCGAGAGGATGAACAGGCCGGCGGTCTTGTTGTCGGGGTCCGAAGCCGCCAGCACCATGCCTTCGCTCATGCCGAACCTCATCTTGCGCGGCGCGAGGTTGGCGACCATCACGGTCATGCGCCCGACCAGCGTGGCCGGATCATAGGCCGACTTGATGCCGGCGAAGACCTGGCGGGTGCCCAGGGGACCGAGGTCGAGCGTCAGCTTGAGCAGCTTCTCGGCGCCCTCGACATGCTCGGCGTTGGCGATGCGCGCGATGCGCAGGTCGACCTTCATGAAGTCGTCAATGGAGATGTGAGTGGTTTCCTGCATCTTGTCCTCGGTATTTTGCTGGTGCTCGGCATGGCGTTGCGGAGAAGGTTCGACCGCAACCAGTGACTCGCGGTTGGCGGCGACGAGCGCCTCGATCTGCTTCGGCTCGATGCGCGCCATTAGGTGCTCGTAGGGATTGATCAGGTGGTCGTGCGGCAACTGGAAGCCGCTATCGCCCCAGTGCAAGGGCGCGACGTTGAGGAACTCTTCGGCACGCTGCACCAGTTTCGGCAGGATCGGCTTGAGGTAGAGCGTGAGCAGGCGGAACATCGCCAGGCCCTCGGTGCAAACCTGGTGCAGTTCGGCATCCTTGCCCGCCTGCTTGGCAATTTCCCAGGGTTTGGCGGTGGCGATGTAGCCGTTGGCCTTGTCAGCCAGGGCCATGATCTCGCGCACCGCGCGCCCGAAGTCGCGCGCCTCGTAGGATTGGGCAATCGATGTCGCGGCGGCGACCATTTCCTCGATGATGCCGTTGCCACTTGAGCCGGCCAGCTTGCCGCTCAGTTTCCCTCCAAAACGCTTGGCGATGAAGCCGGCGCAGCGGCTGGCGATGTTGATGTACTTGCCGATCAGGTCGGAATTGACACGCGCGACGAAGTCGTCGAGGTTGAGGTCGATGTCCTCCATGCTGCCGTTCAGCTTGGCGGCGAAGTAGTAACGCAGCCATTCCGGGTTGAGGCCCTGCGTCAGATAGCTTTCGGCAGTGATGAAGGTGCCGCGCGACTTGGACATCTTGGCGCCATCGACGGTGAGGAAGCCGTGGGCGAACACGTTGGTCGGCGTACGGTAGCCGGCATGCTTCAGCTCGGCCGGCCAGAACAGCGCGTGGAAGTAGAGGATGTCCTTGCCGATGAAGTGGTACAGCTCGGCGGTCGAATCCGGCTGCCAGTATTCGTCGAAATCGAGGCCCTTCTTCGTGCATAAGTTCTTGAACGAGCCCATGTAGCCGATCGGCGCATCGAGCCAGACGTAGAAATATTTGCCCGTATTTCTTTCCCCATTTTCGCCGGGGATTTCGAAGCCGAAGTAGGGCGCGTCGCGCGAGATGTCCCAGTCGGTCAGTTTGTTGTCGCCTTCGTTACCCAGCCACTCGTGCAGTTTGTTGGCGGCCTCTGTCTGCAAGCTGCCCTGGCGCGTCCACTCCCTTAAAAATTGCTGGCAGCGCGGGTCGGAGAGCTTGAAGAAGTAATGGTCGGAACTTTTGAGTTCCGGGCGCGCACCGGAAACGGCGGACACCGGGTCCTTCAGGTCGGTGGGCGCATAGGCGGCCCCGCAGACCTCGCAGGAATCGCCATACTGGTCCTTCGCCCCGCATTTCGGGCATTCGCCCTTGATGAAACGATCGGGCAGGAACATCTGCTTGACCGGGTCGTAGAACTGCTCAATGGAACGCACCTCGATCAACCCGGCCACCTTGAGCTTCAGGTAGATGTCTTCCGAGTAGAAGCGCGTTTCGTCGCTGTGCGTCGTGTAGTAGTTGTCGAAGGCGACGTGGAAGCCGGTGAAGTCGCGGCTGTGCTCGCCATGCACGCGGGCGATCAGTGCTTCCGGCGTGATGCCTTCCTTCTCGGCGCGCAGCATGATCGGCGTGCCGTGCGTATCGTCGGCGCAGACGTACCAGCATTCATTGCCGCGCATCTTCTGGAAGCGTACCCAGATGTCGGTCTGGATGTATTCGACCAGGTGGCCGAGGTGGATGGCACCGTTGGCGTAGGGCAGTGCGGAGGTAACGAGAATCTTGCGAGCGGACATGTTCATAACCGGATGATTCGACGGGGCGATTCTAACTGGTCGCCCGCTCCAGCGCGGCCAGAAAAGCCAGTGCCTGCGTGCGATTGTCGCCGCACATTTCGGCGGACGGTTGCAGGCCACCGCAGCAGGCCGGGCGCTCCGGCCGGCCGAAGATCGCGCAGCGCAACTCGGCCGTCAGGTGGCGGCAGGGCTCGCCGGCCGGCTTGGCCAGCGTCGAGATCGACGGCGCAATGCAGCAGGCACCGCAGTCGGGACGACAACTTGCCGTATTGCCGGAACCGACTTTTCGCGTCAGCAACCGAAGCGCTCTGCAAGTCCGGTCAGGGTGATGTTCTCCGCAATTTCGTCGTGCGGGATCAACATGTAGCGCCATGGCTTGCCGCCATAACTTGCTGCATGATTTGATGCGTTCGCACACCACTGGACGGCAGCTTCCTTCTTGGCGATGACAACCGGGTCTTCAAGCTCGGTGCGCTTCTTGGGTTCAAGCATGTAAATAGATGCAGCCGTTTCAGCCACGAAGTCCGGCTGATATTCCAGGTGATCCGCACCATTCTGATAGTAAATCTGGAACTGGCCCTTGGCCGGCTTGAACCACTTGCTGGCCTCGCGTTCCAGAATCACAGCCAGCTTGCGCTCGGAGTCCGAATCGAATTTCTGCACCGGATACAGACACTTCTGGAAACCGCCGAACAGGTATTTGGCCATATTGCTCTTGTCCGTTGGTTCCACGCGGTAGTTGGCAGGTGGCTCCTGTACTGAATAGGTATAAGCACTCTGTTTCAGTTCGGTGAACCCCTTGCTTACTTTAACTTCGTAGCCGACGACATCCACCCAGTAATGGGCCTGCATCTGGGCATGAATGAACCGCGCAATGTCGCGCTGGTAACAACGCAGCACCTTGCGGGTGTCCTCCTCGGACAGGTAGCCCTTGAAGTGCTGCACCGTCTGGGCAGCCAGGTCATAGAGCAGGTCGGCGTGCTCGTCGTAGGAAACATCGTCGAAATCCACCAGGCCGCTGACAACATAGTCTTCCAGCCGCGTTTCGTCGATGCCGCCACGACCCAGCGACACCACTTCGAGATGATTGGTGCGCAAGTGCTGAATCCAAAGCTCGTCAGACACTGCTGGATACTTCAGCGCGGACAAGTCGAGCGTGAAAGGCTTGAAGCCGGCTTTTACTTCGCCCTTGGGCACCACCAGGATGCGCGGAATGTCGATGGTTTGCTGTGTTACCAGCTCGACCGTCTTCGCCACCACAGCGGCAAAGTCCGGCTTCTCCGTTACTCCCTCCAGTTCCAGTTGGGTCGGCTGATGCTGCTCCTCGACCGCCTTGACGATGGCGGCCTGGATTTCCGGCTTCTTCAGGTACTCGATGGTGGGCAATGTCTGCGGCTGGTTTTCCAGCTTGCGGATGACTTCGTAGGTGATCTGCGCAACTTTCTGCTCTTCCGGCTTGCTAAAAACAGGAGCCTGATCCTGCCCGGCCACCGTCGTACTGCTGGTTGCGTGGGCAGGCGTCAAGCCCAGCTTGGTGGCCAGTTGCGATTGCGACACCACCGTGGTCGTTTTCTGCGCGAGCGCATCGGCATCCAGCACGAGGGTCTGCAAGTGGATCGCCGACTCTGGTCGGTTGGCCTCGGTGATGATTTCCTGAAATTTGTCGTGGGCAACGATGTTCAACCGATCCACGGCGGTTACGCCGGTGCGCTTGCCATAGGGCAGGCGCAGGCCACGGCCGATGGATTGCTCGATGAGAATGCGGGCGTTCGCCGCCCGCAGCGGCACGATGGTGTAGAGGTTGGTCACGTCCCAGCCTTCCTTCAGCATGTTGACGTGAATCACGATCTCGGTCGGTTCGTCGGTGTGTTCGACCTTGAGCAGGCGCGTGATCATTTCCTCTTCTTCCGCGCCGGATTTGCTCGAATCCACCTGGATGACCTTCTCCCGATAGCGCCCCTCGAAGAAGCTGTCGGACTTGATCAACTCGGACAATTGCCCGGCATGGGTCACGTCGCGAGCAATCACCAGCAGGAAAGGCTTGACGATGGGCTTGTCGCTCTCGCGGGCGTAGGTCTCCAGTTCCACCTTCACGCTCTCGTGCAGACGCACGCCGTCTTCCAGCTTCAGCCGCTCGATCTCTTCAGCCGACATGCCCGCCGGGTTGAAGTTCTTGCGCGTCACGACGGCGGGTTCCTTGACGAAGCCGTCCTTCATCGCCTGCCCGAGCGGGTAGTCGACGATCACGTTCTTGAAAGCCACCGCGCCGCGCGCCGACTCGACGAAGGGCGTAGCCGTCAGTTCCAGGCCGAGGATCGGCTTCAGCTCGTTGATGGCGCGAATGCCGGCGCTGGCGCGGTAGCGATGCGACTCATCCATCAGCATCACCAGGTCCGGCAAGCCGGCCAGATAGTCGAAGTAGCTTTCGCCGATGTATTCCGACAGCCGCTTGATGCGCGGCGACTTGCCGCCGCGCACTTCGGAATTGATTTTTGAAATGTTGAAGATGTTGATCCGCACGCCGCCGAACAGCGTGCCGCTGCGCGGGTCATGCTGGTCGTAGTTGTCTCCGGTGATGATGGCAGGCGCATTGATGGCGAATTCCGCGATGCCCCGGAACACATACTTGGGATGGTTTCGATCGCTGAAGTCGGCAATCAGCTTGTTGTAGATGGTCAGGTTCGGCGCCAGCACGAAGAAATTGTCGATGCCGTGCGCCAGGTGCAGATAGCTGATGAAAGCGCCCATCAGCCGCGTCTTGCCCACGCCCGTGGCCAGCGCGAAGCACAGCGAGGGGAAGTCGCGCTCGAAGTCTTCCACCTGCGGAAACTCGCTGCGGATCGCCTCCAGCATGGCCGCTACATCGGCACCCTTGCCGGGTGGGGCAATCTCGGTAATGCGGTCAAGGATTTCCAGCGAACGGCGCTGCGGCGGGCGCAGACTGAGGCGGCCGGCGATGGCGTTGACGTGGCGGTTCATCTTTCAGTACCCCAGCCTTTCAAGAGCTATATATACTTCGTCCATGGGCTCAAAACTGACCTCGGCCAACCCGTATCTGCGCGACCCGAAAGTGCGCGAACGCACCGTCGTCGCGTCAGTCTCCACCTCGTCGGCCATCGAAGGCATACGCGCGCCCTTCAAGCAGGCATCGAGCGCCAGCGGCCGCCCGCGCGTCCCCAAAGGCCGCGTCATCACGAAGAAGTCCTAGCCAGCGAGCGCAGGGTCCGCGCGATCACGCCGCGGAAAACCTCCGTCATCGGCGCGTAGTCACGACCCAAAGCGGCATGCACCGCCGCGATGTACTGACGTTTTTTCTCGCCGCGTATGCCGCCGAAGTTCAAGGCCGGCAATCCGGCCTGCAGACCCATCAGCATCGCCAACAGGCGCGCACAGCGCCCGTTTCCCTCGCGAAATGGGTGAATCAGGATCAGCTCCGCATGAACCACTGCCAGCGCCTGCGCTTGCTGGTCAACCGTCTCGAAGCGGCATGGCGTGTACTCATTCAAGGGGCCACGTTCGAGTTCCTGCATCAGCCTCGGCACCTGGTTGGCCGCGGCGAACATGAAATCCCCCTTCCCGATATTGACGTGCCGGAACTCGCCCGCCCAGACATAGATCTCGCCCAGCCATAGCCGGTGCATGCGCTGGATGTCACCCGCGGTAAAGCATTGCTCCAGTTGCGTCTCGTCGATCATGCGCTGCGTGGTTGCGAGCAAGGAATCGGATTCACGACACGCCATTTCGCGCACCGACATGATTCCCAGTTGGTTGCGCAACACCCGGCCCCGCGAACCAGGCTCGAATTCCGCCTCCGGTCCATGAGCACTGTAGCGATCGGACATGTCAGGCAATTTCCGAGACACTGCGTCGGAAATGTTCGCCGTTTCCCGAAACCGTCATAGTGCAAGCTCCTGCTGTCCCGGCTTGGGCGCCTCCTTGGGCAGGTTTTCCACCTGCAAGGAGTAATCGTCGTGCCCCCACTCGCAGCGCGACAGCACCTGCTTGGGAATCTTCTTCACCGTCAGGTTGGGGTAGGCATCGGCCTTGGCGCGGAAGGCGGTGCACAGCACCAGCAGCGACCGATCCGGCCCCACCTCGTCGGCGAGCTGCTGCAACTGTTCATGGGTCAGGCTGGCGGTGGTCACATAGACAAAATCCCGCTCGGTGGAATGGCCATGCTGCCAATACACCGCATCCGAAGGCGCGTAGCTGAAGCCTTCCAGTTTGCACAGGGCCTCGGCCAACATGGTAGCGTTGTAGTCATGGTTGATGACCCAGTTGCCCCACTTGTCCTTTTCCAGCAGCGAGGGCGCTAGGCGGTAGTAGCGGAAACCGCCGCCGCCTTTCCAGGCCACGGCCTTGCTGATGCCGCCCTGATCTTCGCCGTCGATGACCTTTTGCAGGCGCGGAATGATGTGGGTGTGGCAGTGCTCGCCCAACTCGATCATGATCCAGCGCCGCCCCATCTTGTGGGCAACCGCCCCAGTAGTACCTGATCCTGAAAACGAATCAAGGACGATGTCACCGGGCTTTGTTGCGAGATCAAAGCAGCGTTTGATCAGTGCTTCCGGCTTCTTTCCCTTTGGAAATTCAACTCCACCTTCGTTATGTAAGTTGTTGGACAAAATGTCGTCCCACAGGCTGGTAAGGGGTTCGCCAGCTATGTACTCACCATCGATTAACTTGAGCTTGTCGGAGTAAAAGAGAATACGTTCCCCATTGGTGAAGTACATATTCGAATGTGCTTGGCGCTCCAGCAAGAGAACCTCATCGGGAACACTCTTTGATTTATCAATCATTTCACGCGCTTCGCCGCTCACTGCGTTGTAGTCGGGTCGAGCGAGACGCACTACGCGTTGAGCGTTCTTCATCACAAAATCAGACAGCAAGCTCTCATACTCGTCGCCAAGCGCTTTCTTGATGCCTTTCTCTGAGATCGCAAGGCTCTGTGCAAATGCCCTTGTCAAGGTAACGAAGCGCCAAGCCGAATGCGGCTCATCGTAGTTCTCAATGAACTGGCCGTAACGCTTGTCGCGCTCTGCACGCGCAGTGAATACACGGTTTGGTGCCCACACGGACTTATTTTTGGCGTAAATAAGAATGAAGTTCGTCGTACTCACAACGCCAGGATTTATCGACTTGTGTCCAGTTGCAGACCCCTGCTTGAAGGACACGACTGACACCCTGTTGGTTCGCCCAAAAATCTCATCGAGGAGAACAATCAGGTATCCCAACTCGTTATCGTCGATGTGTACGAACAAAGTGCCGTCATCGGACAGCAGCCTTCGTAACACTTCAACTCGATCTCGAAGCAGGCCAAGCCAAATGGAGTGCTCATATCCATCATCGTAGTGCTCAAAAGCCTGCTGAGTATTGAACGGAGGATCAATGTAGACGCATTTAATCCTTCCAGAAAAATCCTGTTCGAGCGCCTTCAGCGCCAGCAGGTTGTCGCCGAAGATCAGCCGGTTGTCGAACAAGTCGGCGCTGGCGACACGGTGTTTCGCGTGATACGACTTCGCCGGATCTTCCAACAGAATGCGCGGCTCCAGCTTCGGCCGGTTCTCCTTGCCGATCCAGGTGAGTTCGAGTTTTTGTTTCTTGCTCATGCAACTAACCCATTTGTGCGATGCGCCAAATCGCCGTGGCCTGCGTCGCCATCCAGTTCTGGTGCGCGGCAAGGCGTTCGGGCGTCCACTCCGCATGGTCGGTGGCCAGCTTGCGAGTAATGGCAAAACCGCTTTGTTCGAAAACGGAGCGTTTGGCTGTGTAAGCGGCATTCCCCACATCCTTGTTGGCGCCGGCCTGCATCAAGGTCATGTTGCCCAGTCGATAGGTCAAGGCATCGGCCTCTTCATCGCTGAAGGTTTCCCATCCCGTCTGTGGGTGTTGGGGCAGGACATGCTCGATGTTGAAGTTGTCGCTGGTGAAGCTGTAGTCGGCATCCGAAAAGTGCTTCTCCAGCGCGCACAGGATGAAACGCACCACGCGGTTGTTGCGTGACTGGGTGGTACGAATGGTTTTCTCGGCGAAGGCGGCACGAAACGCCGCGTCGTTGGGGTAAATGCCCTGCATCGAGGCCAATGCGGCACCTAGATTCTTGATTTCACCCTTCGCTATCCGCTCCGCAACCGCGTTGTAGGTGCGCTCCTGTTCGGCGGTGCCGTAGCTGCAAATGACATTGAAGCGCATCGAGATCACCACACAAGCGCGCATCAGGCCGGAAAAATCGGGGGCATCGAAAATCCGCCGAGCCGCCAGCAGCAGCGGCAGTGGCTGGCGGACATTGAATGTCCGCAACGTGCTGGCAAACCCCTTGATGTCTTGCGGCCAATCGGAGGCTTCTGGCGAAGACAGGGCAAGGTAAGTATCCAGGTCTTGCTCCATTTCCCGCAGGAGCTGGAAAACCACTTCACGCGAATTGACCTGACTGCGGATTGTCTTGAACAGTTCAGCCTGACGCGCAAATGGGCGGCGGCTGTTCCAGTGTGCACGCAGGAAATCGGGAAAACTCTCCGCGCCCAGACGACCCACCATGGCTTCCCAGCGTTCTTCGAGATTGCGCAATTCGTGATCGGTGTCACTACCGCGATCAAGAACCGAAAACAGATAGTTCTTCAGCAGATCGGTTGCTGACAGGCGCACCCCGCGTGCATTGAGCGTTTCGAACACCTTATAGGCATTCAGCTCGTCAGTGACGGTAATCACCGTAAAGAACAGCCGGTCGCTCATGTCTTCGACAAATTGCGCCAGCCGCATGCCCTCGGTGCCCGTGCTCTTCTTCAGGTATTCAGCAACACGACGATCAAACCACTCGAAGGCTTTGCGCAGAAGGTGTTCCGACGCACGAAAGCCGCGCTGCGGCAGGTGTCCCAATGGCACCAGATAGTCCTGATAGTAGCTGTTGTTGTTGCGGTTCAACGTCAGCTTGGCTCTGGCGACCAGCGTGACGGGATCAAGGTAGCCCACGTAGGTCTGGCGAATCTGTTCCATGCGCTGCTTGTTGGCCTCGGCATCGTTGCCCGCGTCAATGAGTCGTTGCAGGTTCTTCAGGACAGCCAAAACAATGATGCTGACGGTGGTCAAGCGCTGCTGTCCATCGATCACCTCAAAGGTCTTGTCATCCCCGGATTGCAGGACGAGGTAGCCCATGTAATGTGCGGGTTCACCTTCGGGTTGCAGGGTTCCCATCAAGTCCGCCCACAAATCTTCCCACTCGTCATCCGTCCAACTGTAGTCCCGCTGAAAGCGTGGGATACGATAGGTCAGCCCATTACCGATGAGCTTTCGGAACGTATTGTTTTCGGTCTTGAAATTTGTTGCGGCCATGTCAGTCTCCATTACCTTTTACGACTTGCAGCCACTGCGTCCCGCTGACATTCAAAAGTCGGCGCTGGCGAGACGGCGCAGCAGAGCGCAATGCTGAACTTTCCATACTGATATTGGCTTCCATTATCCGTGAAGTGCCCAACGAAGCATGAACAATGGTTGCAGGGTGGCGATCTGGTTCAACTTGCCTTCGATGACCGCAATTAACTCCTCGCGCTGTTTATCCACCTGATCCTGGGCGTCGAACAGGGAGCGCCGCTTCTGGTTGCGCTGCGCTTCGAGGGCCTTGATCTGCTTCTGCCCGGCCAGCTTTTCCTCCAGCGTCAGGGCGGTTGTGGCCGCGCGGCGGGCCTCTTTGATCTGGCGGTCGATTTCCTTGATTTCCCGCTCCAGTCCTACCTTCAGGTCGTCGGCCCAGCCGTCGAGCTTATCGGCCTCGGCTTCGAAGAAACGGGCGTTACGCTCTGAAATGACGCCTTGAATGGCGGCCTGACGATTTTGGGTAACGGTATCCAGTGCGCCCTGAACCGTATTCTCTACTGCAAGAGGTCGAGGCACGGACGCGCACGGTAGCGTTAACAGGCGCTGCGCGACTTCTTCATCCAGTGTTTGGCCGTCGTCGGTGACGGCCGCAAAAATCAGATCATCTTCAGCTTGGTCGAGTGCTTCCACGCTAAAGGATGAAAGGGCCAGCCAGCCGGTCTTGCCGATCAACGGCTCAAGGGTCGTGACCTTGCCGTCATGCTGGCCGCAGTCGAAATGAATCTCCGCAGTCGGCAAGTCGCGGCTCCTGGCGTCTGCAATCAGCGCTTCGGCCAGCGGATGGTTGAGGCGGTAAAGGTGGGCTTCGCCGGAACGGCGCGGCAGTTCGTACAGGCCCAGCGGGATGGCGGCGCCGTGCTGCGGGAAAGGATTTTCCGCCAAGCGAAATGACGCATCTCCGAGAAATTCGGCCTGACCATCCAGCTCATGCCGCGTGAGCTGCATCAGCAGGCGCTCGTAGCGGTTGAGATAGGCCCGCGACGCTTCGTCACGCACCTTGAGCTTTTCGCGTACCTCGTCGTCGAAGTTTTCCAGCAACTGCTGGCGCGTGTGCGTCATCGACTCATTGATCTCCAGGGAGAGTTCGAGCTGGAGCTGATTGAAGGCGTTGGCGATCTCTTCGGGCTTGCGGCAGTTCTGGTAGATGGCGGCGATGCGCTTTTCGAAGTCCACGCCGGATTCGATGGCACCCAGCACTTCGTCGCTGGCGCCGAAAACGCCTTCGAAGAGCTGGAACTTTTCGGACAGCAACTCGAAGACGCGCTGGTCGGCGGCATTCTTGCGGTTGATAAAGTTCACCACCACCACATCGTGCTTCTGACCATAACGATGGCAGCGACCGATGCGCTGTTCGATGCGCTGCGGGTTCCACGGCAGGTCGTAGTTCACCACCAGCGAGCAGAACTGGAGATTGATGCCTTCGGCGCCCGCCTCGGTGGCGATCATGATGCGGCCCTGCTCGCGGAAGTAATCCACTAGCGCGGAGCGCATGTCCGCCGAGCGCGAACCGGTGACCCGGTCGCTGCCCTGGTGGCGTTGCAGCCATTGGTTGTAGATCAGTTTGGAGCCATCATCAGTGTTCGAGCCGTTGAACAGGACAATACCGTCGCGAAACGGGCTGTCCGCCAGCACACGAAGCAAGTAACTTTGAGTGCGGCGCGATTCGGTGAAGATGATGGCCTTTTGATCGGCGCCGATTTCCTTGGCCTTGGCGAAGGCGATGGCCAGCGCCTTCAGCAGCGCCTTACCCTTGGCATTGTGTTGAATGGAAGTTGCCAGTTGGGCGAAGTCGTCGAGGTCGGCGATTTCCTGCTCAAGTGCCCGGCGGTCGTCTTCGGTCAGAAATTCAACAGGTTCGTCGTCGGTCCATTCCTCGGCCGTCTCGTCGAGCGCTTCGTAGTCCTGATCCAGTTCGTCATCAAGCGATTCGGCTGACTCTTGCTTGCGCAGCTTGGCCTTAAGGCGATTGGAAATCGAAGTCAGCGCGCCGGCAATGGCGAAAGTGGATGAAGCCAGGAGCTTGCGCAGCACCAGCGTCATCAGACTGCGCTGGCCGGCCGGCAGGGCCTGAAGATTGTCCCGTTGCAGGTATTCGGAGACGAGATGGTAGAGCCGGACTTCGCTTTCCTCGGGCGTGTATTCTTCGACCAGCGGCAGGCGCTTAGTGTAAGGAATGTAGGCCGTAACCTGCCGGCGCAAGGTGCGGTGGCAGACAGGCTTGAGGCGCGCCTTGAGCGTCTTGAAGACCTGCTCCTGATTCAGGTTGGCGAACTGCTCGCGAAAGCTTTTCAGGTCGCCGAAGGCATGTTCGTCGATGAAGCTCACCAGTCCAAACAATTCAAGCAGAGAATTCTGCAAGGGCGTTGCCGTCAGCAATAGTTTGTGCTTGCCGGCCAGCGCTTGCTTGAGGGTGTTGGCGATGACGTTCGACGGCTTGTAGACGTTGCGCAACCGGTGCGCTTCGTCGATGACAACCAGGTCCCACGGCACGGCATGCACATCGCCAGCCTTGCTCTTGGCGAACTGGTAGGAACAGATAACGATCTCGGGTACTTCAAAAGGAAGGAATTGGCCCTGTTTGATGGCTGAGTTGTAAGACTTGGCTTCGAGAATGCGACAGGGCAGGAAGAACTTTTCAGTCAACTCCTGAAACCACTGTTTCCGCAAGTTCGATGGAGTAATCACCAGGATGCGCCGCTTGCGCTCGGCCCACTTCTGGGAAAGCACGAGGCCCGCTTCGATGGTCTTGCCCAGGCCCACCTCATCGGCAAGCAGGGCACCCCTGGATAGTGGCGAATTGAACGCGAACAGCGCCGCATCGACCTGATGCGGATTGAGATCGACTTGCGCATCGACCAGCGCGCCGGCCAGCTTTTCGACACTATCCGGAGGGCTGCGTCGCGTCAGCTCATGGGCAAAATATTTGGTGTGGTAGGCAGAAATCACTGGCTGGGACTTGTTGATATTTTGGCAATTTTCCTGCAATGCAGCGGAAAATCCAAGATAACCCATAGTTGATTGTTTTAAAACAAGCACATTCGCATTTTCCCTTGAATGAGGCCGCTTCGCCCTCATGTGCGCTTGATAGAATCGTATTCTCCGACCCAGAAAGGTTTTTTCCCCATGTCTCTGACCGAACAGTCCATCCAGGAGGCCCTGAAGGCCGTCGTCGATCCCAACACACAGAAGGATCTCATCGCCACGCGCAGCGCCAGGAACATCAAGGTCAGCGGTGCCGACGTCTCGGTCGATGTCGAACTGGGGTACCCGGCCAAGAGCCAGATCGAGCCGATGCGTCAGCGGGTCATCGCGGCCCTGAAGGCCGCCGGTGCGGCCAACGTCTCGGCCAATGTCCGCCAGAAAATCGCGCCGCATGCCGTACAGAAGGGCGTGAAACTCGTCAATGGCGTCAAGAACATCATCGCCGTCGCCTCCGGCAAGGGCGGGGTCGGCAAATCCACCACTGCGGTGAATCTCGCCCTGGCCCTGGCCGCCGAGGGTGCCAGCGTCGGCATCCTCGACGCCGACATCTACGGCCCGTCGCAGCCGCAGATGTTGGGCATCGCCGACCTGCAACCGGAAACGGCCGACGGCAAGCAGCTCGAACCACTCGAAGCCCACGGCATCCAGGCCATGTCGATCGGCTTCCTGATCGACCCCGAGACGCCGATGGTCTGGCGCGGCCCGATGGTCACCCAGGCGCTGACCCAACTGCTCGGCGACACCAACTGGCGCGACATTGATTATTTGGTGGTCGACCTGCCGCCCGGCACCGGCGACATCCAGCTCACCCTGGCCCAGCAGGTGCCGGTCACCGGCGCAGTGATCGTGACCACGCCGCAGGACATCGCCCTGCTGGATGCCCGCAAGGGCTTGAAGATGTTCGAGAAGGTCGGCATTCCGATCCTCGGCATCGTCGAGAACATGAGCATCCATATCTGCTCCAACTGCGGCCACGAAGAACATATCTTCGGCTCGGGCGGCGGCGACAAGATGTGTGCCGATTACGAAGTGGAGATGCTCGGTTCCCTGCCGCTCGACCGCAACATCCGCGAACAGGTGGATGGCGGCACACCCAGCGTTGTCGCCGACCCCGACGGGCGCGTCGCCGAGATCTACAGGGGCATCGCCCGCCGCCTCGGCGTCAAGATCGCCGAGATGGCCCGGGACCACAGCGCCAAGTTCCCCAGCATCGTCATCCAGAACACCTGACTTTTCACGGATTTATGGTGTAATTCACAACGCCCCCGCTATGCGGGGGCGTTGTCATTTTCGGGAGGCAGGTTGATGAGCATCAAGTCCGACAAGTGGATCCGCCGCATGGCGGCCGATCACCAGATGATCGAGCCCTTCGAGGCCGGCCAGGTCCGCGAGGCCAACGGGCAAAAGATCGTCTCCTACGGCACCTCGAGCTACGGCTACGACATCCGCTGCTCGCGCGAATTCAAGCTGTTCACCAACATCAACAGTACCATCGTCGACCCGAAGAATTTTGACCCGAACTCCTTCGTGGAGGTAAATGCGGACTACTGCATCATTCCGCCCAATTCCTTCGCCCTGGCGCGCACCGTCGAGTACTTCCGCATTCCGCGCAACGTGCTGACCATCTGCCTCGGCAAGAGCACCTATGCGCGCTGCGGCATCATTGTCAATGTCACGCCCTTCGAGCCGGAATGGGAAGGCTATGTGACGCTGGAGTTCTCCAACACCACGCCGCTGCCGGCCAAGATCTACGCTGGCGAAGGCTGCGCCCAGGTGCTGTTCTTCGAGTCCGACGAGGTCTGCGAGACCTCCTACAAGGATCGCGGCGGCAAGTACCAGGGCCAGGTCGGCGTTACCCTGCCGAAAATCTAGACAAAGGAACGGGCCGTGCGCTTCCATTTTCCGATCATCATCATCGATGAGGACTTCCGCTCCGAGAACGCCTCCGGCCTCGGCATCCGCGCGCTGGCCGAAGCGATCAAGGAGGAAGGCATCGACATCCTTGGCGTCACCAGCTACGGCGACCTGACTTCCTTCGCTCAGCAGCAGAGTCGCGCCTCGGCCTTCATCCTCTCCATCGACGACGAGGAACTGGCGCAGGACGAGAAGAAAACCATCGCCGCATTGCGCGCCTTCGTCGAAGAGATCCGTTACAAGAACGCCGAAATCCCGATCTTCCTGCATGGCGAGACGCGTACCAGCCGCCACATTCCCAACGACATCCTGCGCGAACTGCACGGCTTCATCCACATGTTCGAGGACACGCCGGAATTCATCGCCCGCCATGTGGTACGCGAGGCCAAAGCCTATCTCGATTCGCTGCCGCCGCCCTTCTTCCGCGCGCTGGTGCACTACGCCGCCGACGGCTCCTATTCCTGGCATTGCCCCGGCCACTCGGGTGGCGTCGCCTTCCTCAAGTCGCCGGTCGGCCAGATGTTCCACCAGTTCTTCGGCGAGAACATGCTGCGCGCCGACGTCTGCAATGCCGTCGAGGAACTCGGCCAGTTGCTCGACCACACCGGCCCGGTCGCCGCCTCCGAGCGCAACGCCGCGCGCATCTTCAACGCCGACCACCTGTTCTTCGTCACCAACGGCACCTCGACCTCGAACAAGATCGTCTGGCACTCGACCGTGGCCCCCTGGGACGTGGTGATCGTCGACCGCAACTGCCACAAGTCCATCCTCCACGCCATCATGATGACCGGGGCGATCCCCGTGTTCCTGATGCCGACGCGCAACAACTTCGGCATCATCGGCCCGATCCCGAAGGAAGAGTTTTCCTGGAAGAACATCAAGAAGAAGATCGCCGCCCATCCGTTCGCCTCGCAGGTCGATGGCAAGCCGCGCGTGCTGACCATCACACAAAGCACCTACGACGGCATCCTCTACAACGTCGAGGACATCAAGGAAGAGCTCGACGGCAAGATCGACACGCTGCACTTCGACGAAGCCTGGCTGCCGCATGCGGCCTTCCACGATTTCTATGGCGATTACCACGCCATCGGCGCCGACCGGCCGCGCTGCAAGGAGTCGATGGTGTTCTCCACCCAGTCCACGCACAAGCTGCTGGCCGGTCTGAGCCAAGCATCGCAGATCCTGGTGCAGGATGCGGAGAACAACAAGCTCGACCGCGACGTGTTCAACGAAGCCTACCTGATGCACACCTCGACCTCGCCGCAGTATTCGATCATCGCCTCCTGCGACGTCGCCGCCGCGATGATGGAAGAACCGGGCGGCACAGCGCTGGTCGAGGAATCCATCGCCGAAGCGCTCGACTTCCGCCGCGCGATGCGCAAGGTCGACAAGGAATGGGGGGCCGACTGGTGGTTCCAGGTGTGGGGACCGAAGGACCTGTCCGAGGAAGGCATCGAGGAGCGCGACGCCTGGATGCTCAAGGCCGGCGAAAAGTGGCATGGGTTCGGCAAGCTGGCCAAGGGCTTCAACCTGCTCGACCCGATCAAGGCCACCGTCATCACTCCCGGCCTCGACGTCGATGGCGACTTCGCCGACGATATCGGCATCCCCGCAGCGATCGTTACCAAGTACCTCGCCGAGCACGGCGTCATCGTCGAGAAGTGCGGCCTCTACAGCTTCTTCATCATGTTCACCATCGGCATCACCAAGGGCCGCTGGAACACACTGGTCACCGCCCTGCAACAGTTCAAGGACGACTACGACAAGAACCACCCGCTGTGGAAGGTGCTGCCCGAATTCGTCGCCAAGCACCCGCGTTACGAACGCATCGGCCTGCGTGAGCTGTGCACGCAGATCCACGCGGTGTACAAGGAAAACGACGTGGCGCGCCTGACCACCGAGATGTATCTGTCGGACATGGTGCCGGCGATGCGTCCGGCCGACGCCTTCGCCAAGATGGCCCACCGCGAGATCGAGCGCGTGCCGCTCGACCAGCTCGAAGGCCGCGTCACGGCCGTGCTGCTGACGCCTTATCCGCCGGGCATCCCGCTGCTGATCCCCGGCGAGCGCTTCAACGCCACCATCGTGCGCTACCTGAAGTTCGCCCGCGACTTCAATGCCCAGTTCCCCAGCTTCGAAACCGACATCCACGGCCTGGTGAAGTCGGATGGCAACGGCTATTACGTGGACTGCGTGAAACCCTGAAAAAGTCGGCTCCGGTGTGGCCAATCTATTGCCGAAGCGCGATAAAGATGCCACCCTTCGCCTGCCTGAATGTCAGGTACGGAACTCCCGCATCGGTTCAGGCGCACGAATAAAACGGCGAAGGTCGATATCCATGGGCTTGGGCAATAGTCGCTTATCCATCAAACCATTAGCGTCCAAGCCTAGATGTAGATACATACTACTGCCGAGATATACACCGTTTTGTGTGGTCGCCTTACGTTAGCCGCTACGGAGGAAGAACGGAATGGATGTCATGTTCGCGCTGGTTATCGTCATTGGTGCTACGGTGGCCATTCTGAACCTCAGTCGGTTCGCGCAAAAAATACCGTTTTCAGTAAGCGGGCTGGACTACATCAACACCCAATCAAAGTATCAGGCTCTATTGTTGGTTGTTGCCATGCTCGTTCTACCCGCCATCTATTTTGTGAATGAGGCGAACTTCGCGGCCTTCCTCGCGCCGGGCAATATCGCAGCCCCTGCAAATGGGGTTTCGTGGCTAGGAATCTCGGCAGGGGAGTCATGGCGCAGCCTCGGAGCCAGTCTGTCGCTTTTCATCACACTCGCCACTACCACCTTTGTCTATTTGCAGTTCCGTAAATCCGTCGGCGATCCAAAGCAACTCCTACCCTACCTGCCGTGGATTCTGCTGTTTTCCCTCACCAACTCATTCTCCGAAGAGGTCGTTTACCGTCTCGGTGTTATTGTGCCGCTCGTTGGCTCTGTTGATACCGACCACATACTTCTCATTTCGGCCGTTGCCTTTGGCGCACCGCATCTTCGCGGCATGCCCAACGGTATCGTAGGTACACTGATGGCAGGTTTATTGGGGTGGTTACTTGCCAAGTCGGTGGTGGAGACAAACGGAATATTCTGGGCATGGTTTATTCATTTTTTACAAGACATTGTGATCTTCTCTGCCTTCGTCATGGCAGAGGCTAATCATCCATCAACCCGGACGCTACGCGATGAAGCCGCGCAGCGCTGATAACTGATACGTTGGTGACATTGCGCTATGCCCGCCGAACTAGCCTTTGTCGAATTCGTCTGCGACCAGATCGGCGCTGCGGGGAACGTCACGTTCCGCAAGATGTTCGGCGAGTACGCGATCTACTGCGACAGCAAGGTGGTGGCGTTGGTGTGCGACAACCAGTGCTTCGTGAAGCCGACGGCGGGCGGGCGCGCATGGATCGGGGAAGTCGTCGAGGGATTGCCCTATCCCGGCGCGAAGCCGTGGCTGCTGATCGGCGACGAACTGGACGACCGCGAATGGGCCAGCCATCTGGTACGCCTCACCGCGCGCGAACTGCCACTGCCCAAACCGAAGAAGAAGAAAGCCGCTCAGGCGCGTTCGTAACTGACGAAGGCGTAGCCGAGGCCGTCGGCACTGACGCCCGGCGTGCGGCCGACCTCGCGCCACTGGCTGCGGTCGTAGGCCGGGAAACAGGCATCGCCCGCGACGTCCGCGTCGATCTCGGTGAGCTCGAGCCGGCCGGCCAAGGGCAGCGCATGGACGTACAGTTCAGCCCCGCCAATAACGAAGGCCGTCTTGCCAGCGCCGACTTTTTGCGCCGCCTCCAGGGAAGTGGCCACGGTCGCACCCTCCACGGTATATCCGTAGTTGCGCGTCACCACGATATTGAGCCGCCCCGGCAGCGGGCGGAAGCGCGCAGGCAGCGATTCCCAGGTCTTGCGCCCCATGATCACCGCGTGGCCGGTGGTCAGCGCCTTGAAGTGCCTGAGGTCTTCGGGCAGGTGCCAGGGCAGGGCATTGTCCTTGCCGATCACGCCGTTCCTGGCCACGGCGGCGATGACCACCATCATGCCGGTCGCAGGCTCCGGTAGAGTTGCAGGTAGCGTTGCGCCGGCCCGGTCCAACTGTAGTCGCCGGCCATCGCGTTCTTTTGCAGTTGCCGCCAGCGTTTCTTGTCGGCCCAGACCTCCGCCGCCCAGCGCGCGGTGGCGAGGATCAGTTCCGCAGTCGCCTCCTGGCAGACGAAACCGTTGGCGCTGCCGTCGGCCAGGCCGGCCGGCGAGCAATTCACTACCGTGTCGGCGAGGCCGCCGGTCGCCCGCACCAGCGGCGGCGTGCCGTAGGCCAGGCTGTACATCTGGTTGAGGCCGCAGGGTTCGAAGCGCGAGGGCATCAGGAAGAGGTCGGCACCGGCCTCGATACGATGCGCCAGGGCTTCGTCGAAACCGATGGTCACGGCCACCTGCTGCGGGTAGGTCGCCGCCAGATCGCGGAAGGCCGCTTCGAGCGCCTTGTCGCCGCTGCCCAGCACGACGAGCTGCGCCGGCAGGTCCACCAGCGCCGCGCCGATGTCGGACACCAGATCGAGCCCCTTCTGTGCGGTGAGGCGGCTGACGACGCCGAAGAGCGGACAATCCTTGCGCGCATCCAGCCCGACCTGCGCTTGCAGGGCTGCCTTGCAGACCGCCTTGCCGTCGAGGTGGGCGCGGTCGTAATTCTTCGATAGCAGCGTGTCGGTCGCCGGGTTCCAGACCGCCGTGTCGATGCCATTGAGGATGCCGGTCAGTTCGTCGGCACGGGTTTGCAGCAAACCCTGAAGGCCCATGCCTTCGGTCTCGGTCTGGATCTCGCGGGCATAGGTGGGACTGACGGTGGTCAGCGCATCGGCATGGCGCAGGCCGGCCTTGAGAAAGGACAGGGTACCGTAATACTCCACGCCGTCGATATGCCAGTCAGCCGCGCCAAGGCCCAGTTCGGTCAAGACGGTTGCGGGAAACACGCCCTGGAAGGCCAGGTTGTGGATGGTCAGCACCGACGCGGCCCCGCCGCCTTCGTACAGGCGCAGGTAGTATGGCGCCAGCGCCGTCTGCCAGTCATGGCAGTGGAGGATGTCGGGGCGCCAATCGAGCGGGCTGGCATGGCTGGCCAGGCGCGCTGCCACCCGCGACAGCAGGCCGTAGCGCAGGTGGTTGTCCAGCCAGTCGATGCCTTCGGGGCCGAGATAGGGGCTGCCGGGGCGATCGAAGAGTTCCGGACAGTCGAGCAACCAGAACGGCACGCCGTCCGACCGCTGCGCTTCGAGCAGGTTGCACGCCGGCCACGCGCCGCCGAGCGTATCGAAACGGGCGATACGCTTGGCCTTGGGGAACGCGGCGCGCAGCGGCGGATAACCGGGTACCAGCACACGCAGTTCCGCCCCGGCGGCAACCAACGCCTGCGGCAGCGCCGCGGCGACATCGCCGAGGCCACCGGTCTTGACCCAGGGCGCGATCTCGGAGGTGGCGAATAAAACTTTCACGGCAAAACCTTCAAGCTTTGCATGCCGCGATCAAGCCGGCGGTCGAACTGTCGACGCCGCCGATCGCCGTCTTGCCTTCGATCATCGGCAGCAGCGTACCGGCGATCTGCTTGCCATATTCGACGCCCCACTGGTCGAAGGCATTGATATGCCACAGCACGCCGAGGGTGAATACCTTGTGCTCGTAGAGGGCGACCAGGGCACCGAGGTTGTATGGGTCGAGGCGCGGCAGCAGCAGCGTGGTGGAGGGCTGGTTGCCGGGAAATATCTTGTACGGCGCCAAAAAACTCGGCCCTGGCGGGACGGCGCCCTCCAGTTCGGCGAGCGCCTCGGCCTCGGTCTTGCCCTTCATCAGCGCGGCGCTCTGCGCGAAGCAGTTGGCCAGCAGCTTTTCGTGGTGGCCCGGCACCGGGAAATCAGCTTCCTTGCAGGCGATGAATTCGCAGGCCAGCGGTCGGCCACCCTGATGCAGCAACTGGTAGAAGGCATGCTGGCCGTTGGTGCCGGCCTCACCCCAGAGGATGGGCAGGGTCGGGCAGCCGACCAGCTTGCCGTCCCGGTCAATATGCTTGCCGAGGCTTTCCATCTCGAGTTGCTGCAAATAGCGCGGCAGCAGTTCGAGCGACTGGCTGTAAGGCAGCACGGCGCAGGTCTGCAGGCCGAAAAAATCGGCATTCCACAGATCAACCAGCGCCAGCAGCGCCGGCAGGTTCTCCTGCGGCGGCGCACTGAAGAAATGCTCGTCCATCGCCCGTGCACCGGCCAGCAAAGCTTCGAACTTGTCGAAGCCGATGGCCAGCGCCAGCGGCAGGCCGATCGCCGACCACAGCGAGAAGCGCCCGCCCACCCAGTCCCAGAAGCCGAAGGCATTGGCCAGGTCGATGCCGAAAGCGGCCACCTTGTCGAGTGCCGTCGAGACGGCGACGAAGTGGCGGGACACCGCCGCCTCACCCAGCGCGGCGGTCAGCCAGGCGCGCGCCGAAGCGGCATTCTGCATCGTCTCCTGGGTGGTGAAGGTCTTGCTGGCGATCACGAACAGGGTGCGTTGCGGGGCCAGGCCGGCCAGCGTGGTAGCGAGGTCGGCGCCATCGACGTTGGCGACGTAATGCACCTTCATCTGCGGCAAGCACTGGGCGGCGAGCGCCCGGGTGGCCATACGCGGGCCGAGGTCGGAGCCGCCGATGCCGATGTTCACCACATCGGTGATGGTCTCGCCGGTCGCGCCGCGCCACTGTCCGGAATGGATCGCGGCGCAGAAGTCGCGCATCTTCGCCAGCACGGTGGCCACTTCGGGACGGGGCGTCTGTTCGCGCAGGGCAGTGTGCAGCACGGCGCGGTCTTCGGTGTGATTGATCTTCTCGCCGGCGCGCATGCGGGCGATCCAGCCCGGTACGTCAGCGGTATCCCACAGTCCAGCCAGGATCGGCAGGGTCGCGGGAGCGATGCGCTGCTTGGACAGGTCAAGCAGCCAGTCGTTCCAGCGCACCGACAGACGCTGGAAGCGTTGCGGGTCGTGCTCGAACAGTTCGCGCAGATGGACATCGCGCAGGCCGTGGGCGTTGCGCTCGGCGTGTTTCCACGCCGGGGTGTTCAGGATCGGCGTCATGGCATAACTATAGCCAGAGCATCATGCCCATTTCAAAGGGGTGGGTGAGGTGTTCGTGATGCGGATAGGCACGGATGCGGTAGTCGATCTTGCCACAGACTTCCGGCGTCAGATCCAGCACGAACAGGCTTTCGCCGTCCTCGCCGGGTCCCCGGTAATCGAAAAACAGGCGGCGCGGCGGCCGCGACTTGGCGTTGGCGCTCGGCCGCGCCAGCAGCATTTCGACGGCGACATCGTCGGCGGACAGGCCATCGAGGCGGACCGCCACCTCGATGCGCAGGCTCTCGCCGAAACCCAGGCGCCGTTGCGGACTATCGGCCCGACGCAGGCTGATCTTCGGCCAGGACTGCTGCACCTTGTGCTTCCACTCCGCCAGCGCGCGCGCGGCGGCGAAGTTATCCGCGCTTTTCAGCCGCCACTGGTGATCGGCCGGGCCGTAGTATTTGGTGACGTATTCGCCGACCATGCGCTGCGAGTTGAAGCGCGGCGTAATCGTCGCGATGGAACGCTTGGCCTTGTGCACCCAGCCGGGCGAGTAGCCCATCGGCCCGCGTGCGTAGTAGAGCGGGACCACCCGGTCCTGCAAGGTCTCGTAGAGCGAGCGGCCTTCTTCCTGGTCGCGTCGCTCGTCGTCGTGAATGCTGGAGGCGGGCTTGATCGCCCAGCCATTGGCGCCTTCGTCGCTCTGCTGAAATCCTTCGCCCCACCAGCCATCGAGCACCGACAGGTTGATGACGCCGTTGAGTCCGGCCTTCATGCCCGAGGTACCGGAGGCTTCGAGCGGGTAGATCGGGTTGTTGAGCCAGACATCGACGCCCGATACCAAGCGTCGCGCCAGCCGCAGGTCGTAACCCTCGACAATGAGAATGTGGCCCTCGAACTCCGGCATCTGCGCGACTTCATGGATACGGCGGATGAACTCCTGGCCCGGCTTGTCGGCCGGGTGGGCCTTGCCGGCGAAGATTAACAGCACCGGCCGCTCCGGGTTGCAGATGATGCGCTGCAGGCGGGCAAGGTCGCGGAACAGCAGCGTGGCACGCTTGTAGGTGGCAAAGCGACGGGCGAAGCCGATGGTCAGTACATTAGGGTTTTCCGGATCGGCCAGCCGCAGCAGGCGATCAATGTGCGACTGCGAACTCTGGTTGCGCACATGCTGCTGGGTGACGCGATAGCGTACCAGATGCAGCATCTGCGCCTTGATCGACTGGCGCACGCTCCAGAAGGTATGGTCCGGGATGGCGTGGATTTCCGACCAGCACTGCGCATCGGTCAGGCGCTGACGCCAGGCCGGCCCGAGCACGCGGTCGAAAGTGTCGTGCCACAGGTCCGACAGGAAGGTCGGCACATGCACGCCGTTGGTGACGTAGGCGATCGGGTTCTCGGCCGGCTCGATCTGCGGCCACAGACTGGAACAAATGTCCGCGGAGACATCCCCATGAATGCGTGACACGCCGTTCTGGAAGCGCGAACCGCGAATGGCCAGTGCCGTCATGTTGAAATCGGGCTGCTGGTCGATATGGCCCAGCGCAATGAAGCTGGCGAGGTCGCAGCCGACATCCTTGCAGAATTCCCCGAAATAGTTGCGGATCACGTCGTCGGCGAAATGGTCGTGTCCGGCCGGCACCGGTGTGTGGGTGGTGAATACCGTATTGGTTGCCACCGCTTCGAGGGCGGCCGGGAAGTCGATGCCGGCCTTGATCAGCGCACGGACGCGTTCGAGGATCAGGAAGGCGGCATGGCCCTCGTTGATGTGCCAAACGGTCGGCTGCAGGCCCATCGCGGCCAGGGCCAGCACACCGCCCATGCCCAGCACGATCTCCTGTTCGAGGCGGGTGGTGCGGTCGCCGCCATAGAGGCGGTGCGCGATATGGCGATCCGCTTCGGAGTTGCCGGGAATGTCGGTATCGAGCAGGTAGAGGGTGATGTGGCCGACGCGCGTGGACCACACCTTGATCAGCAGGTCGCGACCCGGCAGGCGCAAGGTGACCTTCAGGTCGGAACCGTCAGCACGCAACACCGGCGTGACCGGCAGGTCGTCGAAGTCGGCTTCGTTATAGAGCGCGTGCTGGCGACCTTCGCCGTCGATGCTCTGCAGGAAGTAACCCTGGCGATAGAGCAGGCCGATGCCGACGAAGGGCAGGTTCATGTCGCTGGCGGTCTTGCAGTGGTCGCCTGCCAGGATGCCGAGGCCGCCGGAATAGATCGGCAGGCTCTCGTGGAAACCGAATTCGGCGCAGAAATAGGCGATCAGGCCGCCTTCCGGCAGGCCGTGGCCGTGTTCCGGGCGCCGGTTTTCATGATAGTTGTCGAAGGCCGACAGCACCTGGGCCAGCGTGCCGAGGAATACGGGATCCTTGGCCGCCTCGTCGAGGCGGTGCTGGTCGACGCGCTTGAGGAAGGCCTTCGGGCTGTGGCCGACCGCGCCCCACAGCTTCTGGCCGAGGCGGGCGAACATCAGCCGCGTGGGCCGGTCCCAGCTATACCAGAGGTTGTTGGAGATTTCCTCGAGGCGGGCAAGGCGCGCCGGGAGCTTGGGGTTCACTTCGAGTTGGTAGAGAGTGCCGGCCATGATGGTTTCCGTTCAGTCCTGAGTTGACCCGATTCTACGGGGCTTGTTCGCCTGCGCGGCGCATGGTGCCACCGGCCGCCACCATCTCGCCGTCCATGCGCCCTGATGAAATGGGTACCTCAAGCTGGGACGGGGGGGGTAGATGCAGGCAGCGATAGAGATTCGCGAGATTGCGGCGGAACAGGCTATCGAAATCTGCCACCGAGCGGGCGGGATTGTAGTCGCCGAACCACCAGAACCAGTCCGAGCTTTCGCATACGACGAGTTGCGCCTCGGCACTCACCGTCTCGTCCGGCGACAGGCGCCCGCTCGCCAGCACCTGGTCGTAGCTGTGCTTGGCGGCGCACAACAGATCCCAGGCGTGGTTCTTGGCCGGATCGCCGATCCAGGTGGAAAAGGTGCCATACACCCAACTGCCGGCGGTGAGGCGCGGCAACTCCGTCGACGGGGTTCGGTCCGCATCGTCAATCACCTCGGCGAAAGTGCGGGTACGGATGAAGGGGTGCGCATCGAGCAACTCATAGAGATCGTCGAAAAAGAAATAGCCGTTGTAAGGATAGGTCTCCCAGGCATTCTCGCCGTCGAGCATCACGCTCACCACCGGGGTTTCCCCGGCCGGCGCGGCGGCGGCAATGGCCTCCAGCCGGGCGATGAAATGGGCGGCGGCATCGCGGCCATGCCATTTCGCATACTCGAAACCGATCAGGTCGGAAAGCTGGTCGTCGCGAAAGAAGAGATCGATACCGGGCGCGCCGGCAAGCTTCCAGAGTCGGTTGGTGTCAGCCGTAGCCGCGGCCAGGCTGTTCTTCAGCACCTGGCCACCACTGGCCATCCAGCGGCAACCATGACCCGCCGCCAGTTGCACAAAGGCAGCGGAAACGGCGCCTTCGGCCGGCCACAATCCCGTCGGCGGGGCACCGAAACGGGCGGCATGGCTGGTCATGGCAGCATCGAGATGCCGGCCGATGCGGTCGCGGCCACCGGGATATACGGCCGCCAGCGGCAGGGGCGCGTCGGGTTGGGCCTCAAGTGCCGACTGAAAATCGAGCATCAGCGGTGCCAGGGGATGGCTATAGGGGGTAGCGGACAACTCGACCTGGCCGCGCTCCCGCAGGGCGCGATAACGCGGCACCAGCGCTGCGAGGGTGTGGCCGATATAGGCCAGCAGACGGCGACGGTCATCCAGGCTGAAGCCTTCGCCCTTGGCCATCAGTTCGGCCAGTAGCGGCTCGCGGCGGCGCTCGGTCTCGCCGGTCCACACCAAGTGGTACCAGGTGACCAGGTCGGCTAGATAGGCACCGGAGAGATAGGCCAGTGCCTGCTCGCCCTCGCGGGCCAGCAATTCGTGCAGCTCGTGCAGGCGCCGGAAACGCGGGAAGGGCACCAGCATCGTGGGCAGGTGGCAACGGAAACAAGCGTCCAGCAGCAGGCGTCGTTCTGCGTTGGTCAACGCATCGGGGTCGGGGGTGGCCAGCAGCCGCAACAGCGGATCGCGGAAACTGCCAGTGGCGAACTGGTCGACATAGTCGTCGATCTGGTCGAGCAGCACCGGCACGAAGTTGACCACCGCGCGGATGCCCGGATGGCGCTCCAGGTGGGCCGCCATGTCGGTGTAATCCTTGAGCGCGTGCAGGCAGGTCCAGGGCATGGCGAACTCGCCGGTCGCGTGGTCGCGATAATCCGGCTGGTGCATGTGCCAGAGGAAAACCAGATCAAGCCGCTTGATTGAGGATGACATGGGAGCGCTCGCCGGGAAAGGGGTGACGTCCCTAGCGGATCTGGTGGATGCGCTGGCCGAGCATTTCCGGCGTTACTAGCGTGATGCCCTTTTCTGTCACATGGAAGCGCTTGCGATCCACCTCGACGTCGTAGCCGATGGTCATGTCGTCCGGTACCTTGCAGTTCTTGTCGATCACCGCACGACGAATCTTGCAGCGGCGACCGATCTCGCAGTTGGGCAGGATCACCGAATCCTCGACCGTTGACCAGCTATGAATGAAGACGCTCGAAAACAGCAGCGAGCGCCGCACCACCGCGCCACTGATGATGTCGCCGCCGGAGACCAGCGAATCGATCGCCATGCCGCGCCGGTCTTCCTCGTCGAAGACGAACTTGGCCGGAGGCAACTGTTCCTGATGCGTCCAGATCGGCCACTCATCGTCGTACATGTTGAGTTCGGGCGAGACCTTGGACAGCTCGATATTGGCCTCCCAGTAGGCGTCCACCGTGCCGACATCGCGCCAGTAGGGCACGCCGTTGTCGGGCACGCCAACGCAGCTCTCGTCAAAACTGTGAGCGAAGGCACGATAGCGCGAGATGATGTGCGGGATGACGTTCTTGCCGAAATCGTGATCGGAATGCGGGTCGTCCGCATCGCGAATGAGCTGCTCGTAGAGAAAGGCCGCGTTGAAGACATAGACGCCCATGTTCGCCAGCGCCCGCTCGGGCTGCCCGGGGATGCAAGCCGGCTGCTTCGGCTTTTCGGCAAAGCTGGTGATACGGCCCTCATCGTTGGCGCCCATCACGCCGAAGGCACTCGCCTCCTCGATCGGTACATCCATGCAGGCGATGGTCAGGTCGGCTTCCATCTGCGCATGCTGAGCCAACATGCGTCCATAGTCCATCTTGTAGACGTGGTCACCGGACAGGATCAGGATGTATTTCGGCTCGTTGCGGCGCAAGAGGTCGATGTTCTGAAACACCGCGTCGGCGGTGCCCTGGTACCAGTCTTCGCCAACCTGCTGTTGCGCGGGCAAGAGGTCGATGAACTCGTCAAAGCGGCCATCAAGGAAACTCCAGCCGCGCTGCAAGTGACGGATCAGGCTTTGCGCCTTGTATTGCGTGGCCACACCGATGCGCCGGATGCCGGAATTGACGCAGTTTGACAAGGTGAAATCGAGGATGCGGAACTTGCCGCCGAAAGGCACAGCCGGCTTGGAGCGCCAATCGGTCAGTTGCATCAGCCGGCTGCCGCGGCCCCCGGCGAGGATGATGGCGTAGGTCGACCGGGTCAGGTGGCTGACGAAACGACCATGCAGGGCATGCGGATCATTGAGTGGCAAATCGTTTTGCATGATGTTATGGATTCAGTATGCCGTCGTCCAACAACCGATCGATCTCGGCTTCGGCCTGCACCCAGTCTTCCAGTTCGCTACTGCCCTCGAAACCACGCCGCTCGGCGATATAGTAGGCCGCAACCTCGATGTAGAAGCGCCGCTGGTCGGGCGCCAGTGCGGGACGTCCTGACGGAGCTGACTTTTTGGTGCCTTCGGCTTTTTTGGCCGCAGGCTTGACTGCTGCTTTGGTAGCTGGCTTGGCGGCTGCTCTGGTAACCGGCTTGGCAGGAGACGGCGTTACGACCTTGGCTGCTTTGGGTGGGACGGCCGGTTTGGTAGTGGACTTGCTCGCTGTTGCCATGATGTGCTCCTCGTTGGATTTCAAGTCGATATTCGCAAAGTTCTTAGGGTGGTTCTCTTTATACAACCAAGCGGGTTACCGCTCAATGACAAATCTCCTGTTGGCCGGCAAGCAGGGCGGCGCCCTTGAGGCCGATTTCTGCATCCTTCACCACGACCACGGGCATGCGGCAGGCCAGGGTGGCATGCTCGGTCTTGGCCTTGAAAGCCGCCATGAAAACGCCCGCATCCATCAGCGACAGCAGATTCTGCGTGACACCCCCGGCGAGAAAAACGCCGCCGCGCGCCAGCAGCGTCAGCGCCATATCGCCGGCAAAGGCGCCATAGGCGGCCAGGAACAGATCGACCGAGCGCCTGGCCGTCGCCTCACCGGCCAACGCGCGCGTGCCGACCTCGGCCGGATCGCAGGACTCACCGGACAGTATCTCGTGGATCGCCGCCAACCCGGGGCCGGAAATGACTCGCTCGGCGGTCACGCGGCCATGACCTTCCATCAGGGCCGACCATACCCGGAGTTGTGTCTCGTCCATCGGCGCAAAGCCGACATGGCCGCCCTCGCCCGGCAGTATCTTGAATCCATTGCCGTCCGGAACCAGTACCGCCATGCCCAGTCCGGTGCCGGGTCCGATCACCAGCCGCACGCCGTCGGCCAGCGGTTCGCCGGTCTGAAGCACAAGACGCTGATCGTTGGCGAGCGCCGCGATCCCGGCCGCCACTGCAACGAAGTCGTTGGTCAGCCGGACCGGCATGCCCAATTCCGCTGCGAGTTCCGCTGCGTCGGCCTGCCAGGGCAGGTTGGTAAAACTGGCGCGGCGACCATCCGCCTCCACCGGGCCGGCTACCGCCAGGCAGGCGGCGGCGATACCCTGCATCTGCGTGCTCGCCTCGGTCTGGAACGCTGCCAGCAAGGCCTCCGGCCCGGAAAAGTCGGCGCTGGCGAGACGGCGGGTGAGGATAAATTCCGGCCGGTCGCCGGAAATCTCGGCAATGCCGAGCAGCGCCTTGGTGCCGCCCAGGTCGCCGGCCAGGACTTTCATACCGCCCTCATACCGCTATGGGTGCGGCGATATGCGGATGGGGATCATAGCCTTCCAGCGTGAAGTCTTCAAACCTGAAGGCAAACAAATCATGCACCTCCGGATTCAGGCGCATCGTCGGCAGGGCGCGCGGGGTGCGCGACAGTTGCAGCACGGTCTGGTCGAGATGATTGGAATACAGATGCGCGTCGCCCAGCGTATGCACGAAATCGCCCGGCCGCATGCCCGTCACCTGCGCCACCATCAGCGTCAGCAGCGCGTAGGACGCAATGTTGAAAGGCACGCCGAGGAAGATGTCGGCGCTGCGCTGGTAAAGCTGGCACGACAGCCGGCCGTCGGCAACATAGAACTGGAAGAAGGCGTGGCAGGGCGGCAGCGCCATCCGCTCCACATCCGCCGGATTCCAGGCCGTGACGATGTGGCGGCGCGAGTCGGGATTCTTTTTCAGACCATCGAGCAATTGCACGATCTGGTCGATTTCGCCGCCATCACGCTGGGGCCAGTGACGCCATTGATGCCCGTAGACCGGGCCGAGGTCGCCGTTTTCGTCGGCCCAGTCGTCCCAGATCGAGACCTTGTTGTCCTTGAGGTAGGCGATGTTGGTGTCGCCCTTGAGGAACCACAGCAGTTCGTGGATGATCGAGCGCAGGTGCAGCTTTTTCGTGGTCAGCAGCGGCAAGCCTGCCGCAAGATCGAAGCGCATCTGCCAGCCGAACACCGAGCGCGTGCCGGTGCCGGTCCGGTCGGACTTGACGTACCCGTGGTCGAGCACATGCTGCATGAGGTCGAGGTATTGACGCATAATCGGCCCGATTATATGAGGGCAAACATGAATCTACCCCAACTCCCCAAACTCAAGGTCTCCGCCCAGCCGCAAGGCGCACACCGATTGATCCTACTGCCGACCGGCAAAGCCCTGCCCGGCGATCTGCCTGACCACGCTTTCTGGCAACGGCTGCTGAAGCGCAAGGACATGAAAGTCGCCGAACTGGCCAAGTCGCCGCTCGCCGCCGACTTGGCCGACGGCACCCGCGCGGCGCTGGTGGTGGTCGATGCCAAAAAACCGCGCTTCGAGCGCCTCACCGCCCTGCGCAAGGCGGCGGCGCTGCTGCTCGACGAACCCCCGAAAAGTCTGTGCATTGTGCCGCTGGATCTGTCCGCTGCGGCCGTCGAGGATGCCGTCTATGTTGTCCTGCTGAATAGCGTGCCGCTGCCGGCCCAGAAGAAAAAGCCGGCGCACCCGCTCAAGGAAATCACCGTGGTGAGCCGTGCTGCCAGCGCCGACTTTGCGAAGGTGCAAACGCTGGCCCGCGCCAACCTGCTGGCGCGCACCCTCACCGCCCTGCCCCCCAACCGGCTCGACCCGGCTGACTACCGCCAGCGCATCGCGGCACTAACCAAGGACAAGGGCTTCGGCCACGAGGAATACGATTTCAGGACGCTACGCAAGATGGGTGCCGGCGCCTTCTGTGCGGTCGCCCAAGGCAGCGACGAGAACGGTGGCGGCGCCGCCATCGTGCACCTCTCCTGGCGACCCAAGAAATCCGCCAAAACCATCGCACTGGTGGGCAAAGGCATTTGCTACGACACCGGCGGCCACAACCTCAAGCCGGCGAAATACATGGCCGGCATGCACGAGGACATGAACGGCTCGGCGGTGGCGTTGGCCCTGCTCTGCGCCGCTGCCGAATTGGAACTGCCGGTGGCGATCGACTGCTGGCTGGCCATCGCCAAGAACCACATTTCGCCGACGGCCTACGCGCAGGGCGACATCGTCACGGCGCTCGACGGCACCACCATCGAGGTGGTACATACCGACGCCGAGGGCCGCATGGTGCTGGCCGACACGCTGGCGCTGGCCGCGAAAAAGAAGCCCGCGCTGCTGATCGACTTCGCCACCCTCACCGGCAGCATGCAGGCCGCACTGGGCCAGCGCTACGCGGGTGTCTTCGCCAGCAACGATGCCTTGGCCGCGCAGGCCGTCGCGGCCGGCAAGGCCAGCGGCGAGCGCGTCTGCCTGTTCCCGCATGACGCCGACTACGAGGCGGCGCTCGACTCGAAGGTGGCCGACATCAAGCAATGCACGCTGGAGGGCGATGCCGACCACATCCTCGCCACGCGCTTCCTCTCGCGTTTCGTCGGCAAGACGCCCTGGCTGCACATCGACCTGTCTTCATCGTCCTGCAGCGGCGGGCTGGGGGCGGTCGCCACCGATCTCACCGGCTTCGGTGTCGCCTGGGGCGTGGCGCTGCTCGATACATGGATATCCTGAATACATCGGGGCATCATGCTGGGATTATTCAGCGGTAAATCCGACCGCCCCCTCGCCGACAACCAGGAAGCAAAGGCCATCCTGGCGGAACTGGCCGCGCGGGAACCGGTAGCCTGCGTGAATGCTACCGCCGGCTGGTTCGAATCGCTCGCCGGTCTCGACGACAGGATTTCCCGCACAGGGCATCCTCACCGACAGGAATCTGGATCAGATCGGCGTCGAATCCTGGCTGGTATCCGAAATTCACGGACTGGTCGGCATCGAAACCCTGTCGAAGTCGCTGCGGGCAGTCACTGCTACCGATGGGGTGCTGCAAACTGACTTGCTGCTGCTCGACCCCTTGCAGGACGATAGCTCCGTGCGCATTCTGCTACCCCCAGAACAATGGGAGGCGGGCATCCCGATGCAGTTGTTCATCGACGGCCACCCGTGGCGCCTGCACCCCGACGAAGCGCTTGCAGCCGGCAATGAGTGGCTAATGGGGCGCTGCATCGCCGAGGCTCTGGACTCCTACCGGCGCTGAAAAGTCGGCGCTAGCGGGACGGCTTCTGTGCAGATTTCGGCCGGAATGCCTTGAGGGCGTCTTCGCGCGTCTCGATGGTCGGTCCGCTGATCAGATCGATGCAGTAGGGCACGGCGGCGAACACCCCGTCCAGCGTTTCCTTGATCGCCTTGGGCTGGCCCGGCAGGTTGAGGATCAGTGCCTTGCCACGGATCACGCCCACCTGCCGCGACAGGATGGCGGTGGGCACGTACTTCAGGCTGACGGCGCGCATCTGCTCGCCAAAACCGGGCATGACTTTATGCGCGACGGCCAGCGTCGCCTCGGGCGTCACGTCGCGCGGGGCCGGGCCGGTGCCACCGGTGGTCAGCACCAGATGGCAGCCCGCCGTGTCGCACAACTCGATCAGAGTCTGCTCGATCAGCGGCTGCTCGTCGGGAATCAGGCGGCTTTCCAGGCGCCAGGGCGAGGCCAGCGTGGCGGCGAACCATTCCCGTAGGGCGGGGATGCCCTGGTCTTCATAAACCCCCGAGGAAGCACGGTCGGAGATCGACACCAGGCCAATCAGCAGTTCGTTACTCATTCATCTCTCGCAATACGCGGAACAGCTCGCGAAAGGCGCGTGGCGGCTTGCCCTGCTGCTGTTCCTTGAGGGCGTTGCGGCGCAACTGGCGCAGATGCTGCAAGTCGGCTCCGGGATGCGCGGCGGCAATTTCGCCAATCACCGTATCGTCTTCGAGGAAGCGCGTGCGCAGCCGCTCCAGCGCATGCATGCGCGCATTGGCGGCGGCGGAAAGGCCCTTGAGGTCGTCGAGCGCGGCGCGGATCGGTTCCGGATCGAGGTTGCGCATCAGTTTGCCGATGAATTGCAACTGGCGGCGATGCGCCTCATGCTGGGTGAAGCGCTGTGCGTCGCGCACGGCATCAAGCAGGTCTTCGGGCAGATCAATCTTCTTCAGTTGGTCGCGCGACAGGCCGACCAATTCGACCCCAAGGTCTTGCAGGTCGTTCATGGCACGCTTGGCCGCGCTCTTGCTGGGCCGTTCGTCGAGGTTTTCCATAGGTTCCACGGGTAAGATTATAGCTTCCATCGTTTTCGGCTCTCCCCCACCGCCCATGTCCGACTTTTCGTTTTCCGCCGCGCGACTGCGCGAACTCGCCACCGATGTCCTGCGCCATGCCGCCACTGCCGGTGCCAGCGCCTGCGAAGTCGATGTTTCCGAAGGGGTCGGCCAGTCGGTCACCGTCCGCAAGGGTGAAGTGGAGGCCATCGAGTTCAACCGCGACAAGGGCATCGGCGTCACCACCTACCTTGGCCAGCGCCGCGGCCATGCCAGCACTTCGGACTTTTCGACGGACTCCCTGCGCGCTACGGTGGAGGCCGCCCTGTCGATCGCCCGCTTTACGGCCGAAGACGATTGCGCCGGCCTGCCCGAGCCGGAACTGCTGGCGACAAAACCACTGGACCTCGACCTCTACTATCCGTGGGTGCTGCCGGTGGAAGAGGCTATCGAGATCGCCCGCCGCAGCGAGGCGGCGGCTTTCGCGGTGAGCCCGCTGGTCGCCAACTCCGAGGGCGCCACCGTCTCCACCCACGCCGCCCACTTCGTCTCGGCCAACAGCCTCGGCTTCATGGGTGGGTTCCCGACGACGCGGCATTTCATCTCCTGCGTGCCCATTGCCGGCAAAGGCAAGCACATGCAGCGCGACGACTGGTATTCCGGCGCGCGTGCCCCCGCCGACCTGGCCGCCCCCGAAGCGATCGGCGACTACGCTGCCCGCCGCACACTGGCCCGCCTCAAGTCCCGCAAGCTGAAGACACGCCAGTGCCCGGTGATGTTCGAGGCACCGCTCGCCGCCATGATGATCGGCAGTTTCGTGCATGCGGTCAGTGGCGGCAGCCTCTATCGCAAGGCCAGCTTCCTGGTCGACTCGCTCGGCACGCAAGTCTTCCCGAGGTGGATGAACATCGAGGAACGCCCGCACCTGAAGAAGGGCATGGCTTCGAGTCCCTTCGACGACGATGGCGTGGCCACCCGCAACCGCACCGTGGTAAAGAAAGGCGAGCTGCAGGGCTACTTCCTGTCGACCTACACGGCGCGCAAGCTCGGCATGCCCACCACCGGCAACGCCGGCGGCAGCCACAACCTGCTGATCGCACCCAGCCCCGACGCCCCGGCCGATTTCGCCGGCCTCTTGCAGCAAATGGGTACCGGCTTGCTGGTCACCGAACTGCTCGGCCACGGCATCAACTATGTGAACGGCGACTACTCGCGCGGCGCGGCCGGCTATTGGGTCGAGGGTGGCGAGATCGCCTACCCGGTGCATGAAATCACCATCGCCGGCAACCTCAAAACCATGTTCGCCGACATCGCGGCGATCGGCCGCGACGTCGTCACCCGCGGCTCGCGCACCGTCGGCTCCATTGTGGTTAACCGCATGACGATCGCCGGCAGTTGACGCGCCCGCATAAAACTTTAGGTGTAGTATTTCGCTATCGTCCCGCGGCCGCGGGACGCGTTCAATAATGACAAGGAGAAGATGAATGGAACGACGCAAGTTTCTACAAAACGCTGGCATGGCCGGCATTCTCGCCGCTGGTGTGGCACCAGCCGTTCATGCGCAAACCCCCGCCATCAAGTGGCGTCTGACCTCCAGTTTCCCCAAGAGCCTTGACACCATCTACGGTGGCGCCGAAGTGATGGCCAACCGCGTGCGAGCAATAACCGGCGGCAAGTTCGACATCCAGGTGTTCGCCAGCGGCGAAATCGCCCCCGGCCCGCAGGCGCTGGACGTGACCCAGAACGGCACGGTCGAGTGCTGCCATACCTGCTCCTACTATTTCGTCGGCAAGGATCGCACCTTCGCCTTTGGTACCGCCGTGCCCTTCGGCATGAACAACCGTCAGATGAACGCCTGGATCTACTACGGCGGTGGTCAGAAGCTGCTCGACGAGTTTTACAGCAACTACAACATCGTCTCCTTCGCCGGCGGCAACACCGGCGTGCAGATGGGTGGCTGGTTCCGCAAGGAAATCAACTCGCTGGATGACGTCAAGGGCCTCAAGATGCGCATCGCCGGCCTCGGCGGCGCGGTCTTCTCCGCCCTGGGCGCGGTGCCGCAGCAGATACCGGGCTCGGACATCTACCCGGCGCTCGAAAAAGGCACCATCGACTCCGCCGAATGGGTCGGCCCCTACGACGACGAGAAGCTGGGTTTCTTCAAGGTGGCCAAGAACTACTACTTTCCGGGCTGGTGGGAGCCGGGTCCGGTCATCCACTTCTTCATCAACAAGGACGCCTGGGCCAAGCTGCCGAAGGAATACCAGGAAGCCTTCCAGGCCGCAGCCTACGAGGCCAATGTGACGATGATGGCAGAGTACGACCACAAGAACCCGGCCGCGCTGGTGCGCCTGGTGGGCCAGGGCGTCAAGCTGAAGAAGTATTCGGCCGAGATTCTCGAATCCGCTTACAAGGCGGCTGTCCAGCTCTACAGCGACGAATCGGCGAAGAACCCGGCTTTCAAGAAGATTTACGACGCCCACCTCAAGTACCAGAAGGTGCAGAACCAGTGGTTCAGCGTCGCTGAACTGGGCATGGACGCTTTCCTGCAGTCGCACATCAAGTAAGCGTTTCACCGCTCCAGCAAAAATCCCCGCCAAGGCGGGGATTTTTTATGCCGCAAGCCATCGGCGCCGTCCTGCCAGCGCCGACTTTTCTAGGGGCGACTATTTCGCTCCCTGGCGTGCCGCATCGGCTGCGGCGTCCTCCTGCAACATCTTCTGGATGTCGATCATCTGTCCCTGCTCTTCCATCTGGGCATCGGTGAGCTGCTTCTCACCACCCACCATTTGCGGGAAGGCAATCACCAGACCGACCATGATGATCTGGATCACCACGAAGGGAATCGCCCCCCAGTAGATCTGGCCGGTAGTCACCGGTTCGGTCAGCTTGCCGGTATGCGTATCCTTGTAGGGTGAGTTGGGTGCCACCGAGCGCAGGTAGAACAGGGCGAAGCCGAACGGCGGATGCATGAACGATGTCTGCATGTTGATCGCCAGCAGGATGCCGAACCAGATCAGGTCGATACCCAGCTTGTCGGCCACCGGACCGAGCAGCGGCACGACGATGAAACACAGCTCGAAGAAATCGAGGAAGAAGGCCAGGAAGAAAATCAGCGCGTTCACCACGATCAGGAAGCCGGTCTGGCCGCCCGGCAGGTCGGTGAGCAGATGCTCGACCCAGCGGTGGCCATCGACACCGTAGAAAGTCAGCGAGAACACGCGCGCGCCGACAAGGATGAAGACGACGAAGGTGGTGAGCTTGGCGGTCGAATCCATCGCCTGTCTGAGCAGCGACCAGGACAGGCGCTGGCGGGCCAGCGCCATGATCAGGGCACCAGTGGCACCCATCGCCCCGCCCTCGGTGGGGGTGGCGATGCCGATGAAGATGGTGCCGAGTACCAGAAAGATCAGCGCCAGCGGCGGGATCAGCACGAAGGTGACCCGCTCGGCCATCTTCGAGAACAATCCCAGCTTGGTGACACGGTTGATGACCGCCAGACCGAAGGCGACACCCATGCCGATCGACATGGCGATGACGATCAGTTCGTCGGTCGGTTTGTCGGCCGGTTGCAGGTGGGACCAGTAGGTGGCCGCGCCAACCGAGATGACCGTCATCACCAGCAACGAAAGGCCGCCGGTGCGGCCGCTCGGCTCGCGGAAGGTGCGTGCTTCCGGCGGCAGGGCGGGCGCCGACTTCGGGTAGAAGAAGGTCATGCCCAGTACGTAGAGCAGGTACAGGCCGGTCAGCACGAAGCCCGGCACGAAGGCGCCCTTGTACATGTCGCCGACCGACTTGCCCAACTGGTCGGCGATGATGATCAGCACCAGCGAGGGCGGGATGATCTGCGCCAACGTGCCCGAGGCCGCGATCACGCCGGAAGCCAGCCGCCGGTCGTAGCCGTAGCGCAGCATGATCGGCAGCGAGATCAGGCCCATCGAGATCACCGAGGCGGCGACCACGCCGGTGGTTGCGGCGAGCATGGCGCCGACGAAAATCACCGCATAAGCCAGGCCACCACGCACCGGGCCGAACAACTGGCCGATGGTTTCGAGCAGGTCCTCGGCCATGCCGGAGCGTTCGAGGATCAGCCCCATGAAGGTGAAGAACGGAATCGCCAGCAGCGTGTCGTTGTTCATGATGCCGCCGAAGATGCGTTCCGGCAGCGCCTGGAAGAAAGTCGGCTGGAACAGGCCCAGTTCCATGCCGATGAAGCCGAAGACAATGCCGTTGGCGGCCAGCGCGAAGGCAACCGGGAAGCCGAGCAGCAGGAAGAAGATCAGCGAGGCGAAGATGATTGGCGCCATGTTGGCGATCAGGAACTCGGTCATTTTGCCTTCCCCTTCGGCTCATGGTCATCGACCATCTCATGGTTCGCCGAGACGAAGCTGACCACCTCTCCGCCCACATGGTGCTTCTTGATGGCGTCGGCCAGTTCCTGTTCGGCGCTGTAGCCCACTTCTTTCGCCAGCGGATTCGGGCCCGCGCCGGTCAGGAAGGCGAAGCGCTTGATCAGCTCGGAAAACGCCTGCAGGATCAGCAGGGCAAAACCGACCGGCATCATCAGCCGCACCGGCCAGCGGATCAGCCCGCCATCGTTGGCCGACATCTCGCCGGAATTCCAGGCATTCATGAACACCGGCCACGACAGCCAGGCAATCAGGCAGGCCATCGGCAGCAGGAAGACCAGGATGCCGAACACGTCGATCCAGTTCTGCGCCTTGTCCGACAGGCGGCCGGCAATCACGTCGATGCGGATGTGCTCGTTCTTTTTCAGCACATAGGCCGCGCTGAACATGAAGATCGCCGAGAACAGGTACCACTGGATTTCGAGCATCGCGTTCGAGCTCAAATTCATCGAAAAGCGCGACACGGCGTTGCCGGCGCTGATGACCACGACGACCAGCACCAGCCAGATGGTGGCGCGACCGACCGCCTCGCTCAGACCGTCGATCAGTCGCGACAGTTGCAACAGAAAATTCATCAAGGGCTCCTCTTGGGGCGGGCGGCAAGGACGCCCGGATACTGTCGGTCAGTCGATGCCGACCTTTTTTGACAAGGCGCAATGTTAACGGCTAAGCTCGTCCTTGACCAGCGTATTGTGGAAAACCGCAGGGGCTAGATGCACGGTCGCCGTTAAGCTATCACCCTGATCCTGACAATCTCCCGATCATCACCATGGAAAGACGCAGTTTCATCGTTACCGCCGGTCTGGCGGGAATTCTCGCGAGCGGCCTGGCCCCCGCAGTGCACGCCGGTCAAGCGACCCGCTGGCGCCTCGCTTCGCGTTTTCCCAAGACGATGGACGTGGCCCATGAGGGGGTGCAGACCTTCATCCGGCTGGTGAAGGAGCTTTCGGGCGGCCGCTTCGAGATCGCCATGCAGGCGACCGAAGAATCCATCGCCGCCGGAGGCGTGATGGAAAGCGTACAGCGCGGCAGCGTTGAGTGCGGCCACACCTCGCCGGGCCTGTATGCCGGCAAGGATGAAACCTTCGCGCTGGACCATGCCATTCCCTTCGGCATGAACGCGCGCCAGATGAATGCCTGGATGCAGCATGGCAGCGGCCTCCCCCTGCTGCGCGAGTTCTACAAGGCACATGGCGTCGTCAATTTCCCGCTGGGCAATACCGGTGCCCAGATGGGCGGCTGGTATCGCAAGCCACTACGCTCGGCCGGCGACCTCAAGGGCTTGAAGATGCGCATTGGCGGCCTCGGCAGCCGGGTGTTCGAACGGCTCGGCGGCAAACCCAGCACAGAGTCTTCTCTCGATACCTTCTCTGCGCTCCAGCGTGGCAGCCTCGATGCGGCCGAGTGGGGCAGCCCGCACGACGATCTGCGCCTTGGCCTGCACGACGTCTGCAAGTATTACGCTTTCCCCGGCTGGTGGAAGGGCAGCGCGCAGTTCTCCCTTTACATCAACCAGCGGGCCTTTGACGTGCTGACCGATGAAAACCAGACCATCGTCGAAGTTGCCGCCGCCGCCGCTCATCAGGACATCCAGGCACGCTACGACACCTGGAATCCCGACGCGATCGAACAACTCGTTGCAACCGGCACCAAGTTGATCGGCATGCCGAAACCGGTGCTGGATGCCGCCTGGAAAGCCAGCCAGGAACTGTATGCCGAGCTGGCCGCCAATAACCCGCAGTGGCGGAAAATCCACGCCAACTATGCCAGTTTCCTCAAGGATCAGGCCTGGAACTGGGGCCGCAACGAAAATGGCTTCAACAACTACATGCACGAGCACCTGGCAAAGACACTCGTGGCGCCCCCGCTGAAAAAGTCGGCGCCGGCAGCACGGGGATAAGAGTGATGAATCGGGTCGTCACCCGCTTGTGCTTCGTGCGGCATGGCGAAACCGACTGGAATGCCGGCAAGCGCATCCAGGGGCAGATCGACATTCCGCTTTCGGCACAGGGCCATGCGCAAGCGCGGGCGACCGGCAATGCCCTGGTCGACGAAGGCTTCGCCGCGATCTACAGCAGCGACCTGATGCGGGCGCGGCAGACCGCCGAAGCGACTGCCCACCTCACCCCTCATTTTGCTCAAGTGCCGGTGCAATTGCTGCCCGGCCTGCGCGAACGCCATTACGGGATATTCCAGGGACTGACCTACGAGGAAGCCCACGAGCGTTATCCCGACGACTACGCCCGCCATCATGCGCGCGAACCGCACTTCGCTCCGGCCGGCGGAGAAAGCCTGCTCGACTTGGCGGCACGCCTGGCGGAAACCTGCGCTGGCGTCCTGGCTCGTCATCCCGGCAAAACGGTGCTGTTGTTCACCCACGGTGGCGTGCTCGACATCCTCTACCGGCAGGCCACCGGCATGGCGCTGGAAACGCCGCGCAACTTCGCCATCCCGAACTGCGCGATCAACTGGATCGAGGTCGACCATGACTGCTGGAGCCTGCTGTCCTGGGCGGAACGCGACCATCTGGACGGTGCGCGCGACGAAATCTAGCTAAAATGCCCGTTTGCCAATCCACCGCCGGGATAACGCCATGTTTAGCAAGAAAAACACCCTCGCCACCACCGACCCCGAACTGTTCGCTGCCATCGCGGACGAAAATCGCCGCCAGGAAGACCACATTGAGCTGATCGCCTCGGAAAACTACGTTTCCTGCGCCGTCCTCGAAGCCCAGGGTTCGCAGCTCACCAACAAGTACGCCGAGGGTTATCCGGGCAAGCGCTATTACGGTGGCTGCGAGCATGTCGATGTGGCCGAGCAGTTGGCCATCAACCGCGTCAAAAAGCTGTTCGGGGCGGAGGCCGCCAACGTGCAGCCCAATTCCGGTTCGCAGGCCAACCAGGCCGTGTTCATGGCCTTCCTTAAGCCCGGCGACACCCTCCTCGGCATGAACCTCGCTGCCGGCGGCCACCTGACCCACGGCATGTCGCTCAACATGTCGGGCAAGTGGTTCAACGTCGTGCCCTACGGCCTCGACGAGAATGAAGCGATCGACTACAAGGAAGTCGAGCGCCTCGCCCGCGAGCACAAGCCCAAGCTTATCATCGCTGGCGCCTCGGCCTACGCCCTGCGCATCGACTTCGAATGTTTTGCGAAGATCGCCAAGGATGTCGGTGCGATCTTCATGGTCGACATGGCCCACTACGCAGGCCTCGTCGCTGCCGGCTTCTACCCGAACCCGGTACCGCACGCCGATGTCGTTACCTCGACCACCCACAAGACCCTGCGCGGCCCGCGCGGCGGCCTGATCCTGATGAAGGCCGAACACGAGAAGGCGATCAACTCCGCCATCTTCCCCGGCCTGCAGGGCGGCCCTCTGATGCATGTGATCGCCGCGAAGGCCGTGGCCTTCAAGGAAGCGATGGGCAAGGATTTCAAGGTCTATCAGGAGCAGGTGATCGGCAACGCCCAGGTGATGGCCAAGGTGCTCAAGCAGCGCGGCCTGCGCATCGTCTCGGGCCGCACCGAGAGCCATGTCTTCCTCGTCGACCTGCAAGCCAAAAACATCACCGGCAAGGACGCCGAAGCCGCGCTGGGCCAGGCGCACATCACGGTCAACAAGAACGCCATCCCCAACGACCCGCAGAAACCCTTCGTCACCAGCGGCATCCGTATCGGCACGCCGGCAATGACGACGCGCGGCTTCCGCGAGATCGAAGCCGAGACGGTGGCCAACCTGATCGCCGACGTGCTCGACGCGCCGACGGACGAGACGGTGCTCGCCAGGGTGCGCGAACAGGTGGCGGCGCTGTGCCAGAAATTCCCCGTTTATGGTGACTGATCGATGAAGTGTCCTTACTGCGGTGAGGACAATACCCAGGTCGTCGATACCCGCGAGAACGAGGAAGGCGATACCGTCCGTCGCCGCCGGCGTTGCCTGCATTGCGACAAGCGCTTCACCACCTACGAGCGTATCGAGCTACAACTGCCGCTGGTGGTGAAGAAGAACGGCAGCCGCGTCGACTACGACCGGGACAAAATGCGTTCGAGCCTGATGCTCGCCCTGCGCAAGCGCCCCGTCGCCACCGAGGGCGTCGAGGCCGCCATCGACCGCATCGAGGACAAGCTGGTGCAACTCGCCGAACGCGAGGTGCCTTCCGACCGGGTTGGCGAACTGGTGATGCGCGAACTGAAGAAGCTCGACAAGATCGCCTACATCCGCTTTGCCTCGGTCTATCGCAACTTCGCCGACGTCGATGAATTCTCTGACGTGATCCGTGAAGTGAAGGCGCCGCGGCGATGTGCCCCCGCCAAGTAAGCCGGTGAATTTCAGCGCCACCGATCACGCCTGCATGGCCGAGGCGTTGCGACTGGCGGCGCATGGCCTGTTCACCACCACCCCTAACCCGCGCGTCGGCTGCGTGCTAGCCAAGGAGGGAGCCATCATCGGCAGCGGCTGGCATGAAAAAGCCGGTGGGCCGCACGCCGAGATCAACGCCCTGCACTCAGTTGCCTCAAAAGTCGGCGCTGGCGGGACGGCGAACTGTACCGCCTACGTCACCCTCGAACCTTGCAGCCACCACGGCCGCACGCCACCCTGCGCCGATGCCTTGATCGCGGCAGGGGTCACGCGCGTCGTAGTCGCCATGCGCGACCCCAATCCGCTGGTCGCCGGCCAGGGGCTGGCAAGGCTTGCCGCCGCCGGCATCCGCGTCGAGAGCGGCCTGCTGGAAGCCGAGGCGCGCGAGCTGAACATCGGCTTCATCGCGCGCATGACGCGCGGCCGGCCCTGGCTGCGCCTCAAGGTGGCGATGAGCCTCGATGGCAAGACCGCGCTGGCCAACGGCCGATCGCAGTGGATCACCGGGCCGGAGGCGCGCCGCGACGCCCACGCCTGGCGCGCGCGTTCCTGCGCCGTGCTGACTGGCAGCGGCACGGTTCACAACGACAATCCACGCCTCACCGTGCGCGAGGTGGCGACGACCCGGCAACCTCTGGCGGTCGTCGTCGATAGCCGGCTGGAAGTCCCGCTGGAGGCGTGCCTGCTGGAACGGCCGACAATTATCTTCACGGCGCAGCCAGACGTCGGGAAAATGACGGCCCTGGCAGAACGCGGCTGCGAAACGGTCGTCCTGCCAAATACTGCGGGCAAGGTCGATCTGCCGGCAATGCTGATGGAGCTTGGCAGTCGGGGCATCAACGAGGTTCTCGTCGAGGGCGGCATGCGGCTGAATGGCGCCCTGCTCGCCGCCGGTCTGGTCGATGAACTGCTGATCTACCAAGCGCCGCTGCTGCTGGGCGACGCCGCGCGCGGCATGGCGGACCTCGGTCTGATGAAAGAACTTGCGCACGCCCGACGGCTGACCGTGACCGACCGCCGCATGCTGGGCGCCGACCAACGCCTCCTGGCGCGCCTGCTGCCAATACACCCACCCGAAGGAAACTATCCATGACAATCACCACCACCGCCAGCGGCCTCGTGATCGAAGACCTCAAGACAGGCACGGGCGAACCCGCCGAGGCCTTCAGGAATGTCTCGGTGCATTACACCGGCTGGCTGACTGACGGCAAAAAATTCGATTCGAGCAAGGATCGTGACGATCCCTTCAATTTTCCCCTCGGCGGCGGACGCGTCATCGCCGGCTGGGACGAAGGGGTACAGGGCATGAAGGTTGGGGGGGCGCGCAAGCTGACCATCCCGCCCGAACTTGGCTATGGTGCGCGGGGTGCCGGCGGGGTAATACCGCCCAATGCGACGCTGGTGTTCGAGGTGGAGTTGCTGGAGATTTACTGAGCGCCGCAGACCGCGCAGCCGGGATCGCGCGGCACGCCGATGCTGCGCCATTCCATCGCCAGACCGTCGAGCAGCAGCAGGCGGCCGGCCAGCGAAGTCCCGCAGCCGATCAGCAGCTTCAGGGCTTCCGCGGCCTGCATGGCGCCGATGATGCCGACCAGCGGGGCGAACACCCCCATCACCGCGCAACGCACTTCCTCGACCTCGTCGGCCTCCGGGAACAGGCAGTGGTAGCAGGGGGCCGCGTCCTGTCGCGAATCGAAGACGGCCACTTGACCGTCGAAACGGATCACCGCTCCCGACACCAGCGGCTTCCTGAACTTCACGCAGGCGCGGTTGACGGCATGACGGGTGGCAAAATTGTCCGAGCAGTCGAGTACCACATCGGCGGCGGCAACCTCCAATTCCAGGCGCGCCCCAGCTAATCGCACCTGCAACGGAATCACGCGGCAGTCGGGGTTGATTTCGGCGAGCGTGTACGCGCCCGAAGCCACCTTGGGCTGGCCGATGGCGGCAGTGCGATGCAGGATCTGGCGTTGCAGGTTGGTCAGGTCGACCGTGTCGCCATCCGCCAGCGCCAGCGTGCCGATGCCGGCCGAGGCGAGGTAGAGGGCGGCGGGCGAACCCAGACCCCCGGCACCCAGTACCAAGGCACGGGCGGCACGGAGTTTTTCCTGGCCATCGATGCCGATCTGCGGCAGCAAGATGTGACGGCTGTACCGCAGCAGCCCATCGTCATCCATGGTGCAAACCTTATTTTTCTTCCCGCAGATCCGGCGGGGTGTCGTCGTGGTCGCCGTGGGGGTGGTGTTCCCAAGCCTTCGAGTAGACTTCGTGGGATTTCTTGATGAGCCGCTCCGGCTGGCCCAGATTGCGGCGCTGCGTTTCCTCGGTGAAGTAAACCAGCGCGCGGATCAACTTGCAGTAGAGCGTGTTTTCGAGATGGAAACCGTGGTCTTCGAGCATCTTTTCAAGGGCTTCCATGCTGTAGTCGGCGATCTCGTACCAGACCGCGATGCCATTCGGCAGGGCGCCATGCGCAACTTCCAGCCGGGGCATAGCCGCCAACAGGTCGAAGGCCTCGTCCAGTTGCTGCGTCTTCAGCTTGCAGAAACGGATCTCGCGTTGCTTGCGCGTCGCCGCCTGCATGGCCAGCGGATGCGGCCGGTGCAGGCCGCGCTCCTGGTCACGAAGCTGGCGGGCGCGCTCGGGATTCATTTTTTGACCACTTGCAGGGCCTTGAGCAGGTTCATCGCCTGAACCATCTGATAGTCGTTCTTTGAGGCTGGCTCGAAGGGCGCAGCATGGGCATCATCCTTCTCGGCATCCTTGCCGCCGTCCTTTGGCGGCTTGTCGGTTTTCTCCTTCTTGGGCGCCGATTTTTCGTCTTCCTTGCCGTTGGCAAGGTGACGGTCAAGATCGGCTTCACGCAGGCGTTCGCGTGAATTGCCGTTCGCCGTTTCCTCGACGGTGATGTCCGGCGTGATGCCCTTGGCCTGGATGGAACGGCCGCTCGGCGTGAAATAACGCGCCGTGGTGAGCTTGATGGCCGTCTTGTTCGACAGCGGCAGCACCGTTTGGACCGAACCCTTGCCGAAGGTCTGCGTGCCCATGACGACCGCGCGCTTGTGGTCCTGCAAGGCACCGGCAACGATCTCAGAGGCCGAAGCCGAACCACCATTGACGAGCACGATCATCGGCACGCTGCGCACGCCTTCCGGCAACTGCTTCATGAAGTCCTCGCGGGTGCCGCGCAGATAATCTTCGCGCGCCGCCGTGTAGCGGTGCTTGGCATCATCGACGCGCCCGTCGGTCGAGACGATCAGGCTGTTGGGCGGCAGGAAGGCGGCTGACACGCCCACCGCACCGTGCAGCAGGCCACCGGGATCATTGCGCAGGTCGAGCACCAGGCCCTTGAGGCCGGTACCCTTGGCTTCGAGATCGGCCTTGTAGAGCTTGTCGAGGTGACGCACCATATCGGGCGCAGTCTCTTCCTGGAACTGGGTAATACGGACATAGCCATAACCGGGTTCGATGGTCTTGGACTTGACACTCTGCACCTTGATCTTGTCGCGCTCGATGGTGAACTCGAGCGGCTTGGACTCGCCCTTGCGCAGGATGGTGAGTTTGATCGAGGTCTTGGGCTTGCCGCGCATGCGCTTGACGGCGTCGTTGAGCGTCATGCCCTTGACCGGAGTTTCGTCGAGCTTGATGATCAGGTCGCCGCTCTTGACGCCGGCCCGATAGGCAGGCGTATCCTCGATCGGCGAGACGACCTTGACCAGGCCATCTTCCATGCCGACCTCGATGCCGAGGCCACCGAACTCGCCCTGCGTCGAGACTTGCAGGTCCTTGAAGGCATCAGCATCCAGATAGGCGGAGTGCGGATCGAGATTGGCCAGCATGCCACTGATGGCATGCGTGATGAGCTGCTTGTCATCAACCGGCTCGACGTAACCCTGCTTGATGGCGCTATAGACGTCGGTGAAGCTGCGCAGTTCCTCGACCGGCAACGGCATGGCATCGCGCTGGGCGATGGCCGAAAAATTGAGGCTCACCAACACGCCAACGACAACGCCCGCGCCCACCAGGCCAATTTTTTGCAGCTTGCTACGCATACGAACCCCTCTGAATGATGCCGGCACCCAAGATGAAAGAGCGCTAGCGCACGCCCAGCCACTTCGCCGGATCGAAGGCCCGGCCCTGATGTCTGAGTTCAAAGTATAAACCCGATTCCGGCTGCCCTCCGCCACCGCCCACCCCGCCTCCGACACCGGTGCCAACGGTCGCTACGGTGCTGCCGGCGCCGACTTTTTTACCCACGTCGGCCAGCAGTGACTGGTTGTTGCCATAGACCGACAAAAAGTCGTCGTCATGGTCGATGATGATCAGGTTGCCATAGCCGCGCAGCCAGTCGGCGAAAACCACCGTACCGGCGGCAACCGCGCGCACATCGATGCCCTCGGCGGCTCGGAAAAATACGCCTTTCCAGACCGACTGGCCATCCTCGCGACGCTTGCCGAAATGTGCCGCGACACTCCCTTTGACCGGCAAGGCCAGCTTGCCGCGCAACCGGGTGAAATCGCCGCCGGCATTGGTGGGTTCGGCAGAAAGGGGCGGGGAAGGTAACTTGCCGGCCGGCGCGGGTTTCTTCGCGGCTGGCGGCGGCTTGGCCAGCGAAGCGATCAGCTTGCCGAGACGCCCCTCGTTCTGCTTCAGTGTCTCGATCTCGCGGCGCTGAGCCTTGATCTGGCTGCCAAGCTTCGCCAGCACGGCCTGACGTTCCTGCTGGCGCTGGCGCAACGTGGCGCGCTCGTCTTCTTCGCGCCGTGCCAGTTCGGCGAGTTTGTCGCTATGCTGCTGCACTTCGCCGGCCAGGCGGCGGGTTTCCGCCGCATCGCGCCGCAAATCGGCGATCAGACCGGCTTTCGCCTGCGACAGCAGGGCAAGGAAATGGCGATCGCGGGCTGCCTCGGCTGGGTCGCCCCTGGCCAGCAGGCCGGCCCGTGCATCGTCGTCAAGCGGACGGAACTGATGGCGCAGCAACTGCGCCAGTTGGGCCTGGCGGGGCGCCACCTGACGTTCAAGTTGTTTGAGTTCGCGTTCGCGTTCGTTGAGTTCACCCCGCGCCGCGGCCCGCTCGTCGCCCAGCACACGCAGCTTACTGCCGACGGCAGAAATGGCCTGGTCGGTCTCGCGCAGTTGGTCGGCCGTTTCTGCGCGGGATGACTCAGAGGCCTTGAGCTGCTTTTCGAGCGCCACCCGCCGGTCGCGCAATGATTCGAGCCTGGCCTTCTCGCGTTCCCCCGCAGCCTGCGCGGCGACCGGCAGCAACAGCAGCAAAGAGAGCGCGAGCTTGCCGATCAACCCTTGGCTTTGCCCTGATTGGCCACGGCCGCCTGCGCGGCGGCGATGGCGGCGGGATCGGCCAGGTAGTAGCTGCGCAGCGGCTTCAGGTCGACATCGAACTCATAGACCAGCGGCTGGCCGGTGGGAATGTTGAGGTTGACAATGTCGTTGTCGGAAATATTGTCGAGATATTTGATCAGGGCGCGCAGGCTGTTGCCGTGCGCCGTCACTAGCACGCGCTTGCCGGACTTGACGGCTGGGGCAATAGTGTCGAACCAGAACGGCAGGAAGCGCTCGACTGTGTCCTTGAGGCATTCGGTGGTGGGGAACAGGCCGGGGGCGAGGTTGATGTAACGCGGATCACGGCTGTCGTAGCGCGGATCGGTCTTTTCGAGCGCTGGCGGCGGCGTGTCGTAGGCGCGGCGCCAGACCAGCACTTGTTCGTCGCCGAACTTGGCTGCCGTCTCGGCCTTGTTGAGGCCCTGCAGGGCACCGTAATGCCGCTCATTAAGACGCCAGGAGTGCTGCACCGGAAGCCACAGGCGGTCCATCTCCTCCAGGACGGTCCACAGGGTCTTGATCGCGCGCTTGAGTACCGAGGTGTAGGCGATGTCGAAATCGAAACCCTCTGCCTTGAGCAGTTGTCCGGCGGCCTTGGCTTCGGCCAGGCCTTTTTCGGTCAGTCCGACATCGGTCCAGCCGGTAAAGCGGTTTTCCTGGTTCCAGGTGGATTCGCCGTGGCGAAGCAGAACGAGCTTGTAGGTGGCAGACATGGCTCAACACACAGAAATGAGATGGGGGCTGAATGATAAAGGGAATCACCCGCCAGCGCAGCAAAACAGTAACCTATAATATTCGAACATGTCTGCCCAGCTAACCCCCGAACAACTGAATTTGTAGCCATGACGACCCCGATCAGTGACATGATGGAACACGCCGAGCAGGTGGAAATCGCCGCCCGCGCCCTCAAGGCCATTTCCCACCCGTTGCGGCTGAAGATTCTCTGCGTGGTCGGCGATGCGGAAGTCTGCGTGCAGGACATCGTCGAAGCGGTAGGCACCTCGCAAAGCAATATTTCCCAGCACCTGGCGATCCTGCGCGACAAGAGCGTGCTGACGACGCGCAAGGACGCAAACCGCGTTTTCTACCGCGTCGCCGACAAGCGCACCCTGCAACTGATCGTCATGATGCGCGAAGTCTTCTGCGGCATCCCCGCCCCCAAACACTAGTACCGATACAGGAAAACCGATGGACTTCATCCAACAGAACTTCATGTGGATCGGCCTGTCCGCCTTGAGTGGCGGCATGCTGCTCTGGCAGACCTTCATGGGCAGCGCCGGCAACGGCATCTCCGCGAACGAAGCCACTTTAATGATCAACCGTCAGGATGCGCTGGTCATCGACGTGCGCGAAACAGCAGAATGGTCGGGCGGACACATCCCGAACGCGCGCCATATTGCGCTCGGCAACCTCGCCAAGCACTTGTCGGAAATCGAGAAGTTCAAGGAAAAACCGGTGATCGTCGTCTGTGCCAGTGGCAACCGCTCGCGTTCCGGCTGCGGCATATTGAAGAAAGCGGGTTTTCAGCAGGTTTTCAACCTGAACGGCGGCATCCATGCCTGGAGTGATGCCAGCCTGCCCATGACCAAAAAGTAAACAAGGAATCCGCATGGCCAAGATCACGATGTACGCCACCGCCGTGTGTCCCTATTGCATCCGCGCCGAACAACTGCTCAAGCGCAAGGGGGTCAGCGATATCGAAAAGATCTACGTCGATCGCGAGCCGGCACGTCGTGAGGAAATGGAAGCGAAAGTGCCGGGTGCCCGCACCGTACCGCAGATCTTTATCGGCGCCGTCCATGTCGGCGGTTGCGATGACCTGCACGAGCTCGATCGCCAGGGCAAGCTTGATCCACTGTTGCAAGCCTGACCCCAAGGCGGCATTAGAATGCCGCTTGTTTTTTTCCCATTCACTCCCATCCCATCAGGACGACCATCATGAGCGACCAAGCCCAGGACAGCAAGCCCGTTTTCAGCATCGAAAAGATCTATGTCAAAGACCTTTCGCTGGAAGTCCCCAACGCCCCGCAGTGCTTCCTCGAACGCGAGTCGGCGGAAATCAACCTGCAGATGCAGACCGGCGGCGAAGCCGTGGGCGAAGGCGTATTCAACGTCTTACTGACCCTGACCGTCACCGCCAAGATCGGCGACAAGACGCATTTCCTGGTCGAGGCGGCGCAAGCCGGCATCTTCACGATTCGCAATGTGCCCGTGGAAGAGCTTGAGCCGATCGTCGCCGTTGCCTGCCCCAACATCCTGTTTCCTTACGCCCGCGAGACGATTTCGGATGCAGTCACACGAGCCGGCTTCCCACCGGTGCTGCTCGCCCCGATGAACTTCGAAGCGATCTACCGCGACCGCCTGATACAGCAGCAGGCCGCCGCCGGATCGCACGAGGTACCGCTCCAGTAATGCTGCGCTGCGCCGTTTTCCTGTTCGCCGCTCTGCTGTCGGGCACGGTCGCCGCACTCGACTACCGTTCAGTGGGCGAGGCGACCATCCTGTTCGACGCCCCCTCGCACAAATCCAAACCGCTGTTCGCCATCGCCGCCGGTACGCCGGTGGAAGCCATCGTTACGCTCGACAACTGGGTGAAGGTGCGTGACATGAAGGGCGATCTGGCCTGGATCGAACGCCGCCTCCTCAACGAGCGACGCACCTTGCAGGTGCGGGCGGAATCGGCACAGATTCGTGACAAGGCCGAGGAGTCGGCCCGGCTGGTGTTCGAGGCCGAAGCGGATGTGGTGCTTGAATGGGTCGAGCCGGCCGCACCGGGCTGGGTAAAAGTGCGCCATCGCGACGGCCAGCAGGGCTTTGTCAAGGCCGCTCAGGTCTGGGGGCTGTGATGCGGATTGCCGTACTCGGCGCCGGCGCTTGGGGCACTTCACTGGCCCTGTCCTTCGCCGACCGTCATGCGCTCACGCTATGGACCTGGCAAGCCGAACATGCGAAAGCCATGCTGACCTGCCGCGAGAACACCGACTTCCTGCCTGGCTTTCCGCTGCCGGATTCCATCGCCATCACCAGCGACTTGTCCGCCGCAGTGGCCGCTGCCGATCTAGCGATCATGGCGACGCCGATGGCCGGGCTGCGGACGACCGTGGCAGAACTTGCGGCGATCCGCCCCGAACTGCCCTTCGTCTGGGTCTGCAAGGGCCTGGAAGCGGGCACTGGTCTGCTGCCCCATCAGGCGGTGGCCACGGTCCACCCCGCGGCCACTTGCGGGGCGCTGAGCGGCCCGAGTTTCGCCGATGAAGTGGCGCGCGGTCTGCCCGCCGCCATCACGATGGCCTCGGCCGACGGCGCTTTTGCCGACCGCATGGCCCATGAATTGCACGGCCCGCGCCTGCGCCTCTATGCCAACGACGATATTGCCGGCGTGGAAGTCGGCGGGGCGGTCAAGAACGTCATGGCCATCGCCACGGGCATCTGCGACGGGCTCGGGCTCGGATTCAATGCCCGCGCTGCACTGATGACGCGCGGCCTAGCCGAGATTTGCCGCTTCGGCGCCTCGCTTGGCGCCCGGCCGGAAACCTTCATGGGGCTGGCCGGGATGGGCGACCTGATCCTCACCTGCACCGGGGACCTGTCGCGCAACCGCCGCGTCGGCCTGGCACTCGCGGCCGGGAAGTCGCCCGATGACATCCAGCGCGAACTCGGCCATGTCGCCGAAGGCGTGATGACCGCCCGCGAAGTCGCCCGGCGGTCAGACGCACTCGGCATTGAGATGCCCATTACCGCCACGGTTCGCGATGTGCTGGACAACAATCTGCCCGTGCGTGCCGCCGTCGAACGGCTGATGAAGCGCGATCCAAAGCACGAATAGCCGTCCTGCCAGCGCCGACTTTTCAGGCGCTTCCTGCGAACCCTTGCTGACGCCACGCCTCGAAGACCGCCACGGCAACAGTATTAGATAGATTCAGGCTGCGGTTGGCGGGCATCATGGGCAGTCGCAGCCGCCGTTCGGGCGGGAATGCGGCCAGCAGGTCGGCGGGCAATCCGGCGGTTTCCTGCCCAAAGACAAAAGTGTCGCCCGGCTGGTAAGCCACCCTGTCGTAGCGCACCGTCCCCCTGGTGCTGAAGGCGAACAGGCGCGTCTCGCCCAGTGCGGCCAGGCAGGCCGGCCAATCCGGATGGACGCACATCTGGACGAACTCGTGATAATCCAGCGCGGCCCGGCGCATAGAACGCTCGCTGACATCGAAGCCAAGGGGTTCGACCAGATGGAGCTGACAACCTGAATTGGCCGCCAGCCGGATCACATTGCCGGTATTGGGTGGGATTTCCGGCTGATATAGGACGATCTGATACATGCGGGTAGTGACAATGTAAGCTTCCCGCAGTTTAACCAACCGCGCCAAACCTCATGGCAAGACCGGAAAAATTCGACTCGGCAACCTGCTAGTGCAGCAGGAAGTCATCACTGGCAAGCGTTGACGCTTGACAGTGGCGTCAGCCGGTCGAGCAAGGCTGTGGTCATCTTGGCATCGCAAAAGACACCTCTGCAGCAAAACAATCGGCGCTGGCGTGACGGCAGAACTCCGGTCAGTCGTACTTCCGCTCGTCGCTGATAACCTTGCCGTCATTGGGCAAAGCCGGAACGAACACGACTTCCCCCCGCAACTTGGTCATCTCGCGCAGGGAATCAGCGATAACAGCAGTATCGCCCGCACCCTCACATAGCAAAGTCATGGCATCTACACTGTCGGGATTGGTGACGACCAGCCGCGCCTTGGTGATTTCCGGGTGGCGCTTGACCACGGCGGCAATCTGTTCGGGATGGACGAACATGCCCTTGATTTTGGTGGTCTGATCGGCACGGCCCATCCAGCCTTTGATGCGCAGGTTGGTGCGGCCACAGGGCGAAACGCCCGGCAGGAGGGCCGACAGGTCGCCAGTGCCGAAGCGGATCAGCGGATAGGTCTGGTTGAGGAGGGTGGTCACGACGACTTCGCCGACTTCGCCGGCCGGCACGGGATCGCCGGTGCCGGGGCGGACGATTTCGAGGATGACCTCCTCATCGACAACCAATCCCTCACGGGCAGGGGTCTCGTAGGCGATCACGCCGAGGTCCGCCGTCGCATAGGCCTGATGACCGATCACGCCGCGAGCGGCGAGCGCTTCGCGCACCGGTGGCAGGAAGGCCTCGCCAGAGACCAGCGCCTTGGTCAGCGACGGAAGCTTCACGCCCAGTTCGTCGGCCTTGTCCAGCAGGATGCGCAAGAATGAGGGCGTGCCAACATAGGCATGCGGTTGCAGGTCGGCCATGGCCTGCACCTGCAGCTCGGTCTGTCCCACGCCGGCGGGAAACACCGTACAGCCGAGCGCCAAAGCGCCACCTTCCATGATCCAGCCGCCCGGTGTCATGTGATAGGAAAAGCCGTTGTGCACCAAGTCACCGGCGCGGATGCCGGCAGCGAACAGGGCGCGCGCGGTGCGCCAGTAATCGGCCGAGCGGCCTTCGGGTTCGTAAATCGGGCCAGGCGAGGAGAACACCCGCCCCATCTGGCCCCAGCGCGAAGCCACCAAGCCGCCGAAGGGAGGATGCTTCTTCTGTAGTTCGATCAGTTCGTGCTTGCGCACCACCGGCAGGCGGGCAAGCGCCTCGCGCGATGTGACTGCGGCGGCATCGATGCCGGCCAGGGATTCAGCAAACCACGGCGCGTTCGCCTTGGCGTGGGCAATTTGTCCCGGCAGGCGGGCCATGAGGTCGGCTTCGCGCTGCAGCGGGTCGCGTGTTTCCAGTGCATCGAAATGTTCCATCAGGCCAACCAGCGCTTTCTTCGGCGGTAATGCTTGACCTCCCGGAAACTTTTTCGCTCGCCACTGGAAAGGCCGAGGTAGAACTCCTTGACGTCCTCGTTGCTGCGCAGGTCTGCGGCTTGGCCTTCCATGACGACGCGGCCGTTCTCGAGGATGTAGCCGAAATCGGCATAGCGCAGCGCCACCATGGTGTTCTGCTCGGCGAGCAGGAAACTCACTTTTTCGCGCTGGTTGAGATCCTTCACGATCTCGAAGATTTCCTCGACGATCTGCGGCGCAAGGCCCATCGACGGTTCGTCGAGCAGGATCATCTCGGGATTGGCCATCAGCGCCCGGCCGATGGCGCACATCTGCTGCTCGCCGCCGGATGTGTAACCGGCCTGCGAACTGCGCCGCTGTTTGAGACGCGGGAAGAATTCATAGACCTTGTCGAGGCTGGCCTTCAGTTCGCCGCGCGAGATAGGGCGGGTGTAGGCACCGGTGAGCAGATTTTCCTCGATGGTCAGGTGGGCGAAGCAATGCCGGCCTTCCATGACCTGGATGACGCCGCCCTTGACCAGATCGTTGGGGGTGCGCTGGTCGATACGCTCGCCCTTGAACTGGATGTCGCCCTTGGTGACATCGCCGCGCTCGGCGCGCAACAGGTTCGAAATGGCTTTCAGGGTCGTCGACTTGCCTGCGCCGTTGGCGCCGAGCAGGGCCACGATCTTGCCCTGCGGTACCTGAAGGGAAACCCCCTTCAGCACAAGGATGACGTGGTCGTAGATGACCTCGATGTTGTTGATGGAAAGATAGGCGCTCATCTGGGCATTCCATGAAAAGTCGGTGCTGGCAGGACGGCAGCCTGCCAGCACCGACGGATACGACTTACTTCTTGGCTTCGGCCGCGCAGTTACGCGGGGTGATGCCCTTTTCCTTGGCGTACTTGGCGGCATCCGCCTGGAACAGCGGGTGGATCAGCGCCTTGTTGCCTTCGATCCAGTCGGTCATGACCACCCACTTGCTGCCATCCCACTGCTGCATCTTCACCTTGCCGGAACCCTCATGGTTGTCGCAGGCGGTCTTGACCGCCGGCAACAGACCCGTGGCGCCGAGATCCTTCAGGCGGGCGTCGGTGATGTTGAGGTTCTCAAGGCCCCAGCGCACCTGCTCGGCGCCCATCGCCTTGCCCTTGCCATACTTGGCCTGGGCGGTACGAATGGCTTCCACCGACAGCACGGCGGCAGATACGCCCCGGTTGTACAGGATGGTGCCGAGCTTGGCCTTGTCGGACAGGTTGCCCTTGCCGGCGCCATAGACGCTCTTCTCGATGTCGGCGATCACCGGGACGGCCTTGCCGGCGACGTTCCAGGTGGCGGACATGTAACCCTTGGCGGCATCGCCGGCCGGCACGACATCCTCCTCGGAACCGGCCCACCAGGAGCCGATCATCTTCTCGCGCGGGAAGCCCATTTTCTGTGCCGTCTTGAGGGCGGTCATGTTCATCACGCCCCAGCCCCACATGATCACGTAGTCCGGCTTCTCCTGGCGGATACGCTGCCACTGGGCGCCCTGCTCGTTGCCCGGGTGGGCGACGGGAATCTGCACCAGATCGTACTTGTTCAGGCGCGATTCGGCTTCCAGCGCCAAGATCGGCTCCTTGCCATAGGCAGAGTCGTGGTAGAGGAAAACGATCTTCTTGCCAGCCAGGCTGCCACCTTCCTTGTCCTTGAGGAACTTGACGATGGCCGAGGCCTGCATTTGGTAGGTGGTCACCAGCGGGAAGGCCCAGGGGAAGACCGAGCCATCCACCGCGCTGGTCAGGCCGTAGCCCATCATGGCCAGCGGCAGCTTGTCGGCGGCAGTCTTGTCCACAAGTGCGTAGGAAATTCCGGTCGACATGGTGTGGATCGGGCCCGGCGCCTTGGCAGCCTTCGCCTTGAGGCGCTCGTAGCACTCAACGCCCTTGGCATTGTTGTACTCGGTTTCGCATTCTTCCCAGGTCGCCTGGACGCCGTCGATGCCACCCTTCATGTTCACGTAGTTGAGGTAATCGACGAAACCGCCGTAGAAGGCGTTGCCGTTGGCGCCGTAAGGGCCGACCCGGTAGGACGGCAGCATGAAGAACTGTTCTTCCGCCGCATAGGCGGAAGGAAGAACGGCGCCCAGGCAGGCGGCGGCCACTGATGCAGCGATAGCAAGTTTCCGGACATTCTTGATCATGGGTGTCTCCTCTTCGTTAGTGTTTTGGAACAGACGCTTTAGTGCGGGAAAGGCCACAGACGCAACTTCTCCTTGCCGATCTGCCACAAGCGGGCCAGACCATGCGGTTCGACGATCAGGAAGAACATGATCAGCGCACCGAAAACCATCAACTGGATATGGGACACCGTCGCACTGTCGAAGGGCAGGCTCAGCAGCCCGGCAATCGCCGGCAGCGTGATGTCGAGGAAGATCGGCAGCAACAGGATGAAGGCCGCTCCCAGGAAACTGCCGAGGATGCTGCCAACGCCACCAACGATGATCATGAACAGGATCTTGAACGACAGGTCGAGCGAGAAGCCGTCAGGCTCGACCGAGCCGAGGTAGCAAAACGCATACAGCGCACCGGCCACGCCGCAATAGAAGGAACTGACGGCGAAGGCGAGCAGCTTGGTGCGCATCAGGCGGATGCCGATCACCTCGGCCGCCACGTCCATGTCGCGCACCGCCATCCAGGACCGGCCAGTGGTCGAGCGCACCATGTTTTTGGCCAGTAGCGCCATTGAGGTCACGATGGAAAGCACCAGTAAATAGCGCGACTGGGGCGTATCGAACTTGAAGCCGAGCATCTCGACACCGGGCACCGAGATCACGCCCGAGGACGAATTGTTCGAGAGATAGGGAAACTTGGTCAGGCACCAGACAATGAAGAACTGGGCCGCCAGCGTCGCCACCGCCAGATAGAAGCCCTTGATGCGCAGACTGGGCAGCCCGAACAGGATGCCGACCCCGGCAGCGGTCAGGCCGCCCAGGATGAAGGACATCAGAATCGGCATACCCTCGACGCGTACCTGGAAGTTGTAGGCAGCGTAGGCACCCACCGCCATGAAGGCCGCCGAGCCGAGCGAGAGCTGGCCAGCATAGCCGGTCAGGATATTCAGGCCCAATGCAGCCAGGGCGAAAATCAGGAACGGGATGAAGATGGCGTTGAACCAGTAGTTGCCTGCCACCAGCGGCACCACAAGGAAGGCGACCGCCAGCAGGATGGCAATGCCGACGCGGTCCTGGCGGATCGGGAAGACCTGCTGGTCAGCCGCGTAGCTATTCTTGAATTGTCCGGTTTCTCTGTAGAACATGGCTTACACCCGATCGATATGCTTCTCGCCGAACAGCCCCTCGGGCCGTACCAGCAGGAAGAGCAATGCCATGACATAGGGGAACCAGCCCTCAATGCCGCCGAAATTGCCACCGAACATCGACTGCATGACCGGCGGGATGTAGATCTCGGCGAGTTTCTCGGAAGCGCCGATGATCAGGCCGCCGACGATGGCGCCGGGCACCGAGGTAAAGCCGCCGAGAATCAGCACCGGCAGTGCCTTGAGCGCCGTGAAGGTGAGGGCGAATTGCACGCCATTGCGCGAGCCCCACAGCATGCCGGCCACCAGCGCGACGAAACCCGCCACGGCCCACACCAGCGCCCAGATGTGCTGTAGCGGGATGCCGATCGACAGGGCGGCCTGATGATCGTCAGCCACCGCCCGCAGGGCACGGCCGACGCGGGTAAACTGGAAGAACAGGGCCAGCCCCGCCACCAGGGCCAAGGCCAGTCCAGCGGCGGTCAGGTCGAAGCTGCTGACGACAATGTTGAAGCTGTCGAGGAGGTAAGGGATCGGCTCATCGACGAGACCGATCTCCAGGGCGCGAACATCATTGCCCCACAGCAAGGGAGCCAGGCCCTCAATGAAGAAGGCCAGGCCGATCGTCGCCATGAACAGAGAGATGGGTGCCTGGTTAACCATCTTGCGCAGCACGAACTTTTCCGTGGCGATGCCCAGAATCGTCATGATGCCGAAGGCCAGGATGAAGGCCAGCCACAGCGGCGCGCCCTTGCCCATCACGCCCACCAGCGACAGCGCGGCGAAATAGACCATGGCACCCTGGGCGAAGTTGAATACGCCGGAGGCCTTGAAGATCAGCACGAAGCCGAGCGCCACGAGGGAATACATCACCCCCGAGAGCAGGCCGCCGATCAGGACTTCAAGAAAAAACTGCATCTGCCAGTCTCCTAGTGCTGCGTGCCGAGATAGGCCGCGATGACTTCGGGGTTGTTCTTGACTTCGTCGGGCTCACCGTCGCCGATCTTTTTGCCATAGTCGAGTACGACGACGCGATCGGAAATGTCCATCACCACGCCCATGTCGTGCTCGATCAGGACGATGGTGGTGCCGAACTGGTCATTCACGTCGAGGATGAAGCGACACATGTCCTGCTTCTCTTCGACGTTCATGCCGGCCATCGGTTCGTCGAGCAACAACATGGACGGCTCCGCAGCCAGCGCGCGGCCCAGTTCGACGCGCTTCTGCAGGCCGTAGGGCAGCCGGCCGACGGGCGTCTTGCGAATATGTTCGATCTCGAGGAAGTCGATCACCTCCTCGACCTTCTTGCGATGCTCAAGCTCCTCTTTCTGCGCCGACCCCCACCACAGCGCATGCTGCAGGAAGTTGCACTTCATCTTGAGGTTGCGGCCAGTCATCAAGTTGTCGAGGACCGACATGCCCTTGAACAGCGCGATGTTTTGAAAGGTGCGAGCGAACCCCCCCTTGGCGGCATCATGGGTGTCCATGTCCTTGCGATGCTCGCCGCGAAAGATGATCTCGCCTTCCTGCGGGTGGTAAACGCCGTTGATGACGTTGAGCATCGAGCTCTTGCCGGCACCGTTGGGGCCGATGATGGCGCGAATCTCGTGCTCGCGGACATTGAAGGAAATGTCGGTCAGCGCCTTGACGCCGCCGAAGCGCAACGAAATGTTTTTCAGGTCGAGGATGACCTCACCGATCTGTCGTGCCATCAGGCGACCCTCCCTTTCACGGCCGGGAAGGTCTTGACGTCGCGGATCACCAGATCCGCCGCTACCTTGCCCTTGCGGCCGTCCTCGAACTTCACTTCGGTCTCGATGAACTGCGAGGGCTTGCCGCCATAGAGCGCATCAATCAGCACAGCGTATTTCTCGGCGACGAAGCCGCGCCGAACTTTCCGCGTGCGTGTCAGTTCGTCGTCATCGGGGTCGAGTTCCTTGTGCAGGATCAGGAAACGGTGGATCTGCGTGTCCGCCACCATCGCGTCATGCGCGAGTTCGGCATTCACCTGCTCGACGCATTCCAGGATCAACTGATAGACCTCGGGCTTGCCGGCCAGGTCGGTGTAGCCGCTGTAGGCCAGCCCGCGCCGCTCGGCCCAGTTGCCGACCGCGCCAATGTCGATGTTGATGAAGGCGCAGACCATGTCTCGGCCGTTGCCGAAGGCCACCGCCTCCTTGATGTGCGAGAAGAACTTGAGCTTGTTCTCGAGGTAGTTCGGGGCAAACATCGCGCCTTTATTCAACTTGCCGACGTCTTTGGCACGGTCGATGATCTTGAGGTGGCCATCCTCGTCGAGGAAGCCCGCATCGCCGGTCATGAAATAGCCATCGGCATTGATCGCCTCGGTCGTGTCAGCGGGACGCTCGTAATATTCCTTCAACAGCATCGGCCCCTTGACCAGAATTTCGCCGTTGTCGGCAATCTTGATCTCGACGCCGGGCGCCGGCTGCCCGACCGAATCGAACTTGATCTGGCGATCCGGCTGCAAGCAGACATAAGCGCAGGTTTCGGTCTGTCCGTAGAACTGCTTGAGGTTGATACCGATAGAGCGATAAAAGCGGAACAGGTCCGGACCGATCGCCGCGCCGGCCGTGTAGGCCACGCGGATGCGGCTCATGCCGAGCACATTGCGCAGGGGGCCGAATACCAGCAGGTTGCCCAGCCAGTAAAGGAAGCGATCACCCGCAGCGACCGGCTTGCCGTCGAGTATCTCGGCGCCGCAACGCTTGGCCACGGCCATGAAGTAATGGAACATGCGGTACTTGATGGGGGCGGCATCCTCCATGCGGATCATGACCTGTGTCAGCAGGTTCTCGAACACGCGCGGCGGAGCGAAATAGTAGCTGGGACCGATCTCGCGCAGGTCGGTCATCACCGTGTCGCCGGACTCCGGGCAGTTGATGGTGAAGCCGGCGACCAGTGCCTGCGCGTAGGAGAACAGGTGATCGCCCACCCAGGCCATCGGCAGGTAGGAAAGGATGTCGCCGTCTTCGCTGAGATGATCGATTTCCATGCAGCCTTTCGCGGCAGCGATGAAGGCGGTGTGGGTCTGGCAGACACCCTTGGGCTTGCCGGTCGTGCCCGAGGTATACAGCATGATCGCCGTGTCGTCGGGTTTGCCCAAGGCGATTTCCCGGCGCAGGAAGTCGGACTGATTAGTGTCGTGGATGATGCCTGCGGCAATCACCTCGTCGAGTCCGTGCAGGAAGGGTTGCGTGTAGTGGCGCATGCCGCGCGGTTCGTCGTAAAGGACGTGCAGCAATTCCGGGCACTGGTCCTTCACTTCAAGCAGTTTGTCGACCTGCTCCTGATCCTCGACGATGGCGATGTGGATGCCGGCATCCTGCAGGACGAAGGTCATTTCCTGCGCCACAGCGTCCTGATACATCGGCACGGGAATGCCGCCGAGCATCTGCGCCGCGCACATCGACCAGTAGAGCCGCGGACGGTTGTCGCCGATGATGCCGAGGCGATCGCCGCGCTTGAAACCGAGCTCCGCCAGACCACAGGCGATACCGCGCACCTCGCGCGCCGCCTCAGCCCAGCTCCAAGTCTGCCAGATCCCCATGTCCTTTTCGCGCACGGCCGGCCGTGCGCCGCGCGTCTCGGCATGCGACAGCAGCAGACGCGGAAAGGTATCCAGCGAATCGGGCGAACCCTTGCCAGTGCCCGATATAGCAGCAGTCATGCGTACTCCCCCATTACGATTCCCTATACCCGTCACCTCCCCGGATACGCCGAGGGATCGCGGTTCTTATACTTTCGTGCAGCACAATATACTGCAACGGCTCATTGTAACTTCACATACTGTACGCCGCACGCCTGCCTATAATTGTCGCGTGACAGACAATTCCGTTAAATCCCCGCCAACGCTCGACGACGCCATCTCCTTGTCGCGCTGGGCGCGCGGCCTGGGTCCGGAAGACCTCGCTCGCGCCCGCCAGGGCATCATCGAACGCAGCATTCCGGCCGGCGGTTTCATCTGCCGCCAGGGCGAAATGCCCAACTGCTGGCTGGGCATCATCGATGGCCTGGCCAAGATGTCCTCGGACTGGGTCACCGGCAAGACTGCCTCCTATGCCGGCATCCCGACCGGCGGCTGGTTCGGCGAGGGTTCGGTCATGAAAACCGAGCCCCGCCGTTACGATGTGATCGCGCTGCGCGATACACGCGTCGCCTGCATGAAGCGCGAGACCTTCCACTGGCTGCTGAACAACAGCATCCCCTTCAACCACGCGATCATCGAGCAGATCAACGAACGGCTCGGCCAGTTCATCGGCCTGCTGGAATCCGAGCGCCTGCACGATACCGATACGCGCGTCGCCCGCAGTCTGTCGATCATGTTCAACCCGGTGCTTTATCCCGGCCAGAACGCCACTCTGAGCATTTCGCAGGAAGAGATCGGCCACCTTGCGGGCGTTTCGCGCCAGCGCGTCAATCGTTCGCTAAAGCTGCTGGAGGACGCCGGCTTCGTGCGGATCGAATACGGCGGCATCGCCATCCTCGACCTCGACGGACTTAGGCGCTTCGGGGGCTAGCCTGCCGTCCTGCCAGCGCCGATTTTTGTGAGAAAGATTGAACTCCTCGCTCCGGCGAAAACCGCCGAGATCGGCATCGAGGCGATCCGTCACGGCGCCGATGCGGTCTATATCGGCGGGCCGGCCTTCGGTGCGCGGCATGCGGCCGATAACAGCATCGCAGACATCGCCCGCCTCGTCGTCTTTGCACAGCGCTTCCACGCGCGCATCTACGTCGCACTCAACACCATCCTGCACGATGCCGAACTGGACGCGGTGCGCCGCCTTGCCAGCGACTGCTGGAATGCCGGCGTCGATGCGCTGATCGTCCAGGACCTGGGCCTGCTGGAACTCGACCTGCCACCCATCGACCTGCATGGCTCGACGCAATGCGACATCCGCACCCCCGCGAAGGCGCGCTTCCTCGCCGACTGCGGTTTCTCGCAACTGGTGCTGGCCCGGGAACTGAGCCTCGCGGACATTGCCGCCGTGCGGGCGGCGCTGCCGGACGAGGTGGTCGTCGAGCACTTCGTGCATGGCGCGCTATGCGTCGCCTATTCCGGCCAATGCTACATCAGCCACGCGCAGACCGGCCGCAGCGCCAACCGCGGCGACTGCTCGCAGGCCTGCCGCCTGCCCTATACACTAGCAGACAATCAGGGCCGTATCGTCGCTTTCGAAAAACACCTGCTATCGTTGAAGGACAACAACCAGAGCGCCAACCTGCTGCCGCTGATCGAGGCCGGCGTGCGGAGCTTCAAGATCGAAGGCCGCTACAAGGACATGGCCTACGTGAAGAACATCACCGGCCACTACCGGAAACTTCTGGATCAACTGTTCGAGAGCCACCCGGATCTGGCACCGGCATCGAGCGGCACGGTGACCCTGAAGTTCGCGCCGCATCCCGACAAGACCTTCCAGCGCGGCAGCACCGATTATTTCACCCACGGCCGCCGTGCCGACCCGACGCATATCACCGCATTCGACACGCCCGCTTTCGTCGGATTGCCCATCGGCAAGCTAACACAACTCTTTCCTGACGGCTTCGCCATTGCCACGCAAGGCACGCTGGCAAATGGCGATGGCCTGAGCTGGCTTCACAAGCGCACCGTGGTCGGCACGCAAGCAAATCGCGTGGAGAAACTGGACGACGGTCAGTGGCGCATCTGGCCCAACGATCCGTTTGACCATCTGCCCGGCCTGAAAGTGGGCGCTTATCTCAACCGTAACCGCGATCAGGCTTGGGAGCAAGCACTGACCAAGGATTCCGCCGAACGCCGCGTCGCCGTCGACGCGCTGTTATTCGAGACTCCGGACGGCTTCGCGCTGACGCTGACCGACAGTGACGGCATCAGCGCCACCGTCACCATCGCGCTCGAAAAACAGCCGGCCAATCAGCCCGACGTGGCCGCCGGCCTGCGCGAGCAGATCAGCCGTCTTGGCGGAACCGACTTTTCATTGCGCGATTTCTGTACCGACTGGACGCAGCCCTGGTTCGTGCCGAATTCGGTGGCCAACCAGATACGACGTAATGCGGTGACGGCACTCGAAGCCGCCCGCCGCGCGGCCTACGCCCGCCCGTTGCGCCGGCCAGCCGTCACACCGCCCACGCCCTGCCCGGAAGCTTCGCTCAGCTACCTCGCCAACATCTACAACGCCGCCGCCCGACGGTTCTACGCGAAGCACGGCGTCAAGGTCATCGCCGCGGCCTACGAGGCGCACGAGGAAACCGGCCAGGTTTCGCTGATGATCACCAAGCACTGCCTGCGCCACGCCTTCAACCTGTGCCCGCAGCAGGCCAAGGGCGTCACCGGCGTCCAGGGGCAGGTGCGCGCCGAGCCGATGACCCTGGTCAACGGCAACGAACGCCTGACACTCACCTTCGACTGCCACGCCTGCGAAATGCACGTCATGGGCAAAATCAAGAAACATGTACTCGAAAGGATGCCGGCATGAGCGGACCCTCGCACGACTTCTGGCAGGCCCGCTTTGCCGAGGGCAAGCTGCCCTGGGATCGCGGCACGCCCAACCCGCAATTGTTGCAATGGCTCGCCGACGGCACGCTCGCAGCCGGCCAGCGCGTCATCGTGCCGGGCTGTGGCCAGGGCTGGGAGGTCAAGGCACTGACCGCCGCCGGCATCGAAACGATCGGCCTCGACTTCGCGCCGGGCGCGCTGGAGATGTGCCGCAAGCTGCTGGATGAAGGCCGCCTCTGCGCAAACCTCATCGAAGCCGACGTGCTGCACTGGCAGCCGGCGCAGCCAGCCGACGCCATCTTCGAGCAAACCTGCCTGTGCGCCCTCTATCCGGATCACTGGACGCACTACGCGGCGCAGTTGCACGCCTGGCTCAAGCCGGGCGGCAAGCTACTGGCGCTGTTCCTGCAAACGCTGCGCCCGGACAGCGCGCTTGGTTTCATCGAAGGGCCGCCCTACCACTGCGACATCAACGCCATGCGCGCCATTTTCCCGGCCACACAGTGGGAGTGGCAGAAACCGCCCTACCCGCAGGTCAAGCAGACCCAAGGTCTCGGCCTGGTCGAACTGGCCGTCGTGCTGGTGCGCAAGTAACCGTCCTGCATCAACGCGGCAATCCGGCGATGCCGTCCCGCCAGCGCCGACTTTTTGGGCCTATTCGAACTCGACCAGCAGATCCTTGGCGTTGACACGTTCGCCGTGGCGGGCATGGACGGCCTTGACCACGCCATCCTGCTCGGCCTTGAGCATGGTCTCCATCTTCATCGCCTCGATCGACACCAGCGGATCACCTTTCGCCACCTTCTGGCCGGCATGCGCGGCGACGGTGACGATGCTGCCGGGCATCGGTGCGCCGACATGCTTCGGGTTGCCCTCCTCGGCCTGCGGCTTGGCCCGCACGTTGGCGAGGCCGGCCTTGGGCACACGGATCACGCGCGACTGGCCGTTGAGCTCGAAGAACACCTTGACCATGCCTTCGCTGTCCGGTCCGGCCGTGCCCTGCTGGGAGATGATCAGGCTCTTGCCGCGTTCGAGGTCGACCGCAATTTCCTCGTTCGCCGCCAGGCCATAGAAGAAGGTCGGCGTCGGCAACAGCGAGACATCGCCGAAGTGGCTGCGATGGGTGGCGTAGTCCCTGAATACCTTGGGATACATCAGGTAGGAGGCGAGGTCGGTATCCGAAATCTTGTGGCCGCAAGCCTTCTCGGCCTCGGCGCGCTTCGCTTCCAGATCGACCGGCGGCAGTGAATCGCCGGCGCGGCCCACCAGCGGTTTTTCGCCCTTGAGCACACGTGCCTGCAGTTCGGCGGGGAAGCCATCGGGCGGGTAGCCCAGTTCGCCGCGCATCAGCGAGATGACGGAGTCGGGGAAGGCGACTTCGCGCGCCGGGTTTTTCACGTCTTCCGGCGTCAGCCCGTTGGCCACCATGAACAACGCCAGGTCGCCGACGACCTTCGAGGTCGGCGTGACCTTGACGATGTCGCCAAACAGCAGGTTCACGTCAGCATAGGCTTGCGAGACCTCGTCCCAGCGATGTTCGATGCCCATGGCGCGCGCCTGTTCGCGCAGGTTGGTGTATTGGCCACCGGGCATCTCGTGGCGATAGACGTCGGCCGTGCCGGAGCGAATGTCGGCCTCGAAGGGCGCGTACTGGCGGCGCACGCCCTCCCAGTAATGCGACAGCGCCTGCATCTGGTCGAAATCGACGCCGGGATCGCGCTCCGTACCCACCAGCGCGGCAGCAATGGAACCGAGGTTCGGCTGCGAGGTGAGCCCGCTCATGCTGTCGAGGGCACCATCGACAGCATCGCAGCCGGCCTCGACCGCAGCCAGCACCGACGCCGCGGCAATGCCGCTGGTGTCGTGCGTATGGAAGTGGATCGGCAGACCGACTTCCTGCTTGAGTACCGTCACCAACTCGCGGATCGCGCGCGGCTTGCACACGCCCGCCATGTCCTTGATGGCGAGGATATGGGCGCCGGCCTGTTCCAGTTGCTTCGCCAGATCGACGTAATACTTGAGGTTGTACTTCGGCCGCTGCGCATCGAACAGGTCGCCGGTGTAGCAGATCGCCGCTTCGCAGAGGGCGCCGGATTCGATCACGGCATCCATCGCCACGCGCATGTTATCCACCCAGTTGAGCGAATCGAACACGCGGAACACGTCGATGCCTTCCTTGGCCGCCTGCTGAACCAAATAGCGCACCACGTTGTCGGAATAATTCGTGTAGCCGACCGCATTCGAGGCACGCAACAGCATCTGGAACAGCACGTTCGGCACGGCGGCACGCAGGCGCTGCAGGCGTTCCCACGGGTCTTCCTTGAGGAAGCGCATGGCGACGTCAAAGGTCGCCCCACCCCAGCATTCGAGCGAGAACAGCTCCGGTGCCATGCGGGCGTAATAGGGCGCGATCTCGGTGAGGTCGTGGGTGCGCATGCGCGTGGCGAACAGGGACTGGTGGGCGTCGCGCATGGTCGTGTCGGTGAGCAGCACGCGCTTCTCGTCGCGCATCCACGCGGCGAACTTGGCCGCGCCAAGTTCCTTGAGCTTGTCGCGCGTGCCGGCCGGCGGCGGGGCGGAAAGGTCGCAACCCGACGGCCTGATCGCCTTGGCCAGCGGCAGCGGCGGCAGGGCACGCCCCTGCATTTCGGGATTGCCATTCACCATCACGTCGCCGATGAACTTGATCAGGCGCGTCGCGCGGTCGCGGCGCTTGTTGAACTTGAACAGATCGGGCGTCTCGTCGATGAAGCGCGTGGTGCATTCGCCCGAGCGGAACAGCGGGTGGGCGATGACGTTTTCGAGGAACAGCAGGTTGGAGGCCAAGCCACGCACGCGGAATTCGCGCAAGGCACGGTCCATGCGCCGCGCCGCCTCGTCGGACGTATGGCCCCAGGCAGTCACCTTGACCAGCAGCGAGTCGTAATAGGGCGTGATCACCGCGCCGGAATAGGCGGTGCCGCCGTCGAGGCGGATGCCGAAGCCGGCCGGGCTGCGATAGACGTTGATGCGGCCATAGTCGGGCGTGAAGCCGTTTTCCGGGTCTTCGGTGGTGATGCGGCATTGCAGGGCATGGCCGTTGAGCTTGACATCCTGCTGCCGCGGCACGTAGGCATCCTCGGCACCGATCTTCGCGCCCTCGGAAATGCGGATCTGCGCCTTGACGACATCAACGCCGGTGACCAGTTCGGTGACAGTGTGCTCGACCTGGATGCGCGGATTGACCTCGATGAAATAGAACTTGTCGGTATCGGCATCCATCAGGAATTCGACGGTGCCGGCATGGGTGTAGTTAGCCGCCTTCGCCAGCCGCAACGCGGCCTCGCACAGCTCGGCGCGGCGCTGCTCGGACAAATAGGGCGCCGGGGCGCGTTCCACCACTTTCTGGTTGCGCCGCTGCACCGAACAGTCGCGCTCGAACAGATGCACACGATTGCCGTGCAGGTCGCCCATCACCTGTACCTCGACGTGACGCGCACGTCGCACCAGTTTTTCCAGGTAGACCTCATCGTTGCCGAAGGCCGCCGCAGCCTCGCGCCGCGCCACGTCCATCGCCGGGCCGAGGTCGGCCTCGGTTTCCACCACGCGCATGCCACGTCCACCACCGCCCCAACTGGCCTTGAGCATCAGCGGATAGCCGACGGCGGCAGCATGCTGCTTGGCCGCCTCCAGATCGTGCGGCAGGGCGCCGGTCGCCGGCACCACCGGCACGCCGGCACGCTCGGCCAGTTCGCGCGCCGACACCTTGTTGCCCAGCAGGCGCATCACTTCCGGCTGCGGGCCGATGAAGGTGATGCCGGCCCTGGCGCAGGCCTCGGCGAAATCGGGGTTCTCCGACAGGAAGCCGTAGCCGGGATGGATCGAGTCGACGTGCGCTTCCTTGGCGATGCGGATGATGTCGTCGATGTCGAGATAGGCGGCGATCGGCTTCTTGCCGGCGCCGACAAGGTAGGACTCGTCGGCCTTGAAGCGGTGCAGGGCAAAGCGGTCTTCGCTGGAGTAGATGGTCACGCTGCGAATGCCCATTTCGCTGGCAGCACGCAGCACGCGGATGGCAATTTCCGAACGGTTGGCGACGAGGAGGCTCTTGATCGGTTTCATGGCGGGGTAAGGGTAAGAATCGGGATGCCGGATAGCGTCGTGTAATCAAGCAATATTAGATTACGGGAATAACACAACGGGCCATGTATTGCGTGGTTTTCTCGTGGTTCTGGGCGTGCTACCCCGACAAGACCGATGCCTAGCGGTTGTGCCGGTGGCAAGCTCTGGCCTCCATGAGCCATGGGGTTTAGCAATTTGATTCAACGAATGCTGTCACCTGATTTTCCTGATCGTTGGCTTAGCCGGGACTTGATGCGACTTAGCGCCACCGGTGTTACCCGAATGTAGCTGGCAATATCTCGTTGACGCAGGACCGCCACCAATGACGGGGAGTCGCTCAGGAACCGAAGATAACGATCCTCGGGAGTCAGCGTAAGTAGCTCCATCTCTCGCCGCTCCTTTCGCTGCCCATACAGCTTGAGGGCATTGGCAACTGCTCTCTGCCACGCGATATGCTGACCGGCAAGGTGTTGCAGCACCGAATAGTCAATTTGGTGGATGCAGGCCTCCGTTGCTGCGTATGCAGAAAAGCTCGTAAAGCCGTCATCTTCGAGCGCGCTGAGACTGGCAAAAAGAACGCCTGCCGCAGCAAAACCCTTGATCCATGAATTGCCGCTACTGGTTTCGTAAACCATCTTGATGACACCTGCATTGACGACATAGATGCAAGGTTTTTGTTCGCCCGCCAGGAACAATGGCGCGTGCGGCTTAAGTCGTCTTTCTCGAACTGCCTGTTCCAAAATTGGCCAATCAGGAAGTTCGGAACCGGCCAAGTGACGAAACACATCGTGAGTGGAAAAATTCGACATCTGCAGATTGTTAACCCAGGTTATCGATGTTTTTCAGCAGGTTGAAGATACTGCGTCAACTCAATCGCCGCAAGGTCTCCTCAATGAAAAAACTATTGCTACCACCCTTCGTCTGGTTTGCATCCGCTATGACCATGATTCTTCTCCACCTGACGATTCCGATCGATACGTGGCTACCACAACCCTACAGCTTTCTTGGGTCTGGAGCGATCGTGATCGGGCTTGGAATTGCCAGCTGGCACTCTCGTCTTTTCCGTCGACTTTCCACCAACATTGATACCTTTGGAACGCCGGGGCAGTTGACGACCGAAGGCCTGTTCAGTCGAACGCGCAATCCTATGTACCTGGGCCTTCTGACGGCGCTCGTTGGCTTTGCCTGCGTTCTGGGGACAATTTCACCGCTGGTCGGTCCCGCAGTGTTCTTTGTGCTGGCGCAGTATGTTTACATCCCGTTTGAGGAGCGAGCAATGTCCTTAAAGTTCGGTGACAAATATGTCGCGTACCAGCGTTCGGTTTCACGTTGGCTATAGTGTCCTGCACGTTCACCGCCCGCCACGCCGTACTGAGAGGTGGTCCCAGAAATTAGAGCCTATATCAGTAGGCCAGTTGCACTTTAAGTGATGATGCGCATTCTCTTACCTCGATACCTACAACGCAGCCCCCCCCAAGCCCTTCGCTTGGGCCAAGTCCGCCGATGACATGCGCTGCTCAATATTCCCGACAAAGAAACGCTGGTGGCCCACCCGGTGGTGGGTGCCAGTTGGGAGGGCTGCGTCGTCGAAAACCTGATCGCCGCCGCCACCGAGGCCGACTCGATGATCCAAGCCTATTTCTATCGCAGCAGCGGGGGGGCGGAAATCGACCTGCTGCTTGCCTGGCCGGACGGTCGCCTCTGGGCCATCGAAATCAAGCGTAGCTTAACGCCCAAACTCGAACGCGGTTTCCATGCCGCCTGCGCCGACCTGATGCCGGAACGGCGCCTAGTCGTCTATGCGGGGAAAGAACGCTACCGGCTGGCTGAGGATATCGAGGCCATGCCCTTCCCCTTGCTGGCGGAGACTCTGCGCGCAGCCTGATCACACTGTAACCGGGCGACTGGGCGTCCCGCCAGCGCTGACTTTTCAGGGTTGTTTACAAGCCGAGCAAGTCCTTCGCCTGCGGCCACTGTCGCCGACTCACCGGTAGTGGCTCGGCCACTCCCTTGAGGCGCAGCATCCAGTGCGGTTCGCCACCATCCTCCGCACTTTCCCGCACCACACCGGAAACCGCATCGGCCGCCACCAGACAGTTACGGTGAATGCGCACGAAGCGTCCGCCAAACTCGGTTTCCAGATGGGCGAGTGATTCTTCGAGCAGGTATTCACGTTCACGGGTACGTGCCGTCACGTACTTCTGCTCGGCCCGCAGATAAAGCATATCGGCCACCGGCACCAGCAGCACCTGCCCGCGCTCAACCACGCGCAAGCGCGTCCGGCCGGCCGGGGCGATCACGGAAAAGTCGGCTCCGGCAAGACGGCGTGCCTTCTTCAGAGCTTCGAGCAGGCGCGGTGCCCGCGCCGGTTTCAGCAAATAATCGACAGCGGCCAGTTCGAAGGCTTTGAGGGCAAACTCATCGTATGCGGTAACAAAGACGATGGCGGGCGGCTGCGGCAGGCCCGCCAGTTGCCGGGCGAGTTCAATTCCGTCCATGCGCGGCATGCGGATATCGGTCAGGACGATGTCGGCCGGCGCTTGCGCATACGACTCCAGCGCCGCCACCCCGTCGCCGGCCTCGCCGCTGACCTGGTGCGGAAAATCATCCGCGATGTCGGCGAGCAGTTGGCGCAAACGCACCCGGGCAGGCGCCTCATCGTCGACCATGAGAATGTGCACCCGCTCGCTCATGACGCTCTCCGGGTCGGCAGATCGATGCGGACCCGATAGCGGCCGGCATCGATCCCGGTATCGAGCCGCGCTTCGAGGTCGTAGAACAGCATCAGCCGTTCCCGCAGGTTTTCAAGCGCCATATGATTGCCTGAGCGCTGTTCGGCAAGCTCGGGCAGGGGATTTTCGATCTCGATGCGCACGCCATCCCGGGTGGCGGAAAGTTGCAGACGGACCTGAGCGGGTGCAGTTGACGGTTCGATGCCATGGTACACGGCATTCTCGATCAGGGGCTGGAGCAGCAGGGGCGGTACGAGGGTTTCGGGCAGGCTGTCGGCCACTTCCCAGCACACTTGCAAACGATCGCCTAAGCGGAGACGCTCGATGTCGAGATACTTGCGCGCCAGTGCGATCTCCTCGGACAGGGGCACCAATTCGCGGTTGTCGCGCATCAGGGCACGGAACAGTTCCGCCAGTTCCTCCAGGGTGGCCTCGGCGCGGCGCGGATCTTCCCTCATCACACCGAGCACTGCATTCAGGCTGTTGAAAAGAAAATGGGGCCGGATCCGCGCATTCAGTGCCGCGATCCGTGCCTCGGCCAGCGCCGGCACATGGGCACGCGCCCAGAGATCGAACCATAGCAGCACCGTCGCTGCACCGGCAGCGGCCACCAAGGGTGCCCGCCAGCCGGCAGGCACGCCGAAACCCAGCGCCATCATGAAGCCAGCCACGGCCATCGTGCCCATGGCCAGACCAACGACCAGCAGGGCACCAGGCAAGGCCGACAGGCGTTGCAGTTGCGGTGAGACAATGAAGAGGAGGACCAGCCAGAGCAGCAGGGCAGGTTCGATGAGCGCGGCCAGTTCGATCACCTCGCGCGGCAGATCTCCCCAGGCATTGTTGCGAATGAGCGCCCCCATCAGCAGCAAGCCATTCGCGCCCAGCAACAGCCGCAACCAGACGCCCTGATTGCGAAAATCGGGTAAGCGGAAGGCGGGCGGGCGCGAGGGTATACTCATGGCCCTACGCATTGACTCGGCATTCCTCTTTCATTCCTTCATTATGTCAGATAGCCCTTCTCCCGCCAGCAAAGCCTGGTCCGGCCGCTTCTCCGAGCCAGTGTCCGATCTCGTCAAGCGCTACACGGCCTCGGTGTTCTTCGACAAGCGCATGGCGGTGCAGGACATCTGCGGCTCGCTCGCCCACGCCAAAATGCTGGCGCGCCAAGGCATCATCGCCGCAGACGATTTCGCGGCCATCGAACGCGGCATGGCACAGGTCGCGACCGAGATCGAGGCGGGCAGCTTCAATTGGAACCTCGACGACGAGGATGTCCATCTGAACATCGAGAAGCGCCTCACCGCGCTGATCGGCGATGCCGGCAAGCGGCTGCATACCGGCCGCTCGCGCAATGACCAGGTTGCCACCGACATCCGCCTGTGGCTGCGCGACACGCTCGATACGCTCGACGGCCTGCTCGCCGACCTGATGCGTGCGCTGGTCGATCTGGCTGAGCAGCATGCCAGCACCCCCCTGCCCGGCTTCACCCATTTGCAAGTGGCACAGCCGGTCACCTTCGGCCACCACCTGCTCGCCTATGTCGAGATGCTGGCACGCGACCGCGAGCGCTTCGTTGATGCTCGTCGCCGGGTAAATCGGCTGCCGCTCGGTGCCGCCGCACTGGCCGGCACCACCTTCCCGATCGACCGCGCCTTTGTCGCGCAGGAACTCGGCTTCGACGGCGTTTGCGCCAATTCGCTCGATGCCGTCTCGGATCGCGACTTCGCCATCGAGTTCTGCGCCGCCGCCTCGCTGGTGATGGTGCATGTCTCGCGCTTTTCGGAAGAGTTGATCCTGTGGATGAGCCCGCGTGTCGGCTTCATCGACCTCGCCGACCGATTCTGCACCGGCTCGTCGATCATGCCGCAGAAGAAGAACCCGGACGTGCCGGAACTGGCGCGCGGGAAGAGCGGCCGTGTCTTCGGCCACCTGATGGGCCTCTTGACCCTGATGAAGGGCCAGCCGCTGGCCTACAACAAGGACAACCAAGAAGACAAGGAACCGCTGTTCGATACGGCCGACACGCTGGTCGATACCTTGCGGATCTTCGCCGATCTGGTGCCCGGCATCCGCGTTAAGCCGGAAGCCATGGCTGCGGCGTTGCGGCATGGCTATGCAACCGCGACGGACCTCGCGGATTACCTCGTCAAGAAGGGCCTGCCCTTCCGCGACGCCCATGAGGCAGTCGCCCGCGCGGTGCGTGCCGCCGAAGCCAAGGGCTGCGACCTGGCCGACCTGTCGCTTGTCGAGTTGCAGGACTTTTCCTCCCTGATCGGCGAAGACATCTTCGGGGTATTGACTGTCGAAGGTTCGCTGGCTGCTCGCGATCATGTCGGTGGTACGGCACCGGCGCAGGTCAAAGCTGCCATTGCCCGCTGGCGCACCCGGCTCTGATGGAAAAATCGGCGGTAAGTACGAGGTCATCAGGAAGCTCGGCGAAGGCGCGACCTCGACCGTCTATTTGTCCTACGACCCCTTCGCCGAACGCGAAGTCGCCGTCAAGCTGATCACCCCGGACATCCTCAAGGACCGCGAGCGCGGCAAGCAGTATCGTCACCTGCTGATCAACGAAGCCTCGCTCGCCGGCAGGCTGCTCCACCCGCACATCGTGCAGATCTACGACGCGCTGGTCGGCGAGGAGGAAAGCTATATCGTTATGGAGTATGTGTCGGGCGGCACGCTCGAACCTTTTTGCAGCAACGACACCCTGCTGCCTGTCGAGCGCGTCGTCGAGATCATCTTCAAATGCACGCGCGCACTCGAATACGCCAACCGCCCGGGCATCACCCACCGCGACATCAAAATCTCCGACTTTGGCACCTGCATGCAGACTCATGAGGGAACAACTCAAACCCAGGTGCTGGGTGTTGGCTCACCGGCCTACATGTCGCCGCAGTAGGTGCGGCGGCAGCCATGGGGCATGGCCCGGGCGGCGGGTCACTCAGGCAGGGTG